>Ga0255052_10000078_pt1 | contig 66882 bp, 68 predicted proteins | sample JV7_2_21_MG_FD_188632 | JGI IMG/M metagenome (GOLD analysis project Ga0255052, IMG submission 188632) | Seawater microbial communities from Jervis Inlet, British Columbia, Canada - JV7_2_21 | ecosystem: Environmental > Aquatic > Marine > Inlet | place: Canada: British Columbia | collected...
TTTGGCTGGGGGAGAGGGATTCGAACCCCCGTTGACGGAGTCAGAGTCCGTAGTCCTACCACTAGACGATCCCCCAAATCGGGATCTGTCAGGTTAGCGCTTCGAGTACTGCGTAGCGCGGCGGGCTTTACGCAAACCGACTTTCTTGCGCTCGACTTCGCGCGCATCGCGGGTCACAAAGCCTGCTTTACGGAGCCCCGGACGCAGTGACTCGTCGTACTGCATCAAAGCACGCGTCAGGCCGTGACGTATGGCGCCTGCCTGACCGGTGGTGCCGCCGCCCCTGACCGAGACGTTGACGTTGAACTTGTCCGTCAGCTGCATGAGTTCGAGTGGCTGGCGGACGATCATCTGTGCCGTCTTGCGACCGAAAAACACGTCCAGCGGCCGGTTGTTGACCGTGATATCACCACCACCCGTCGTCAGATAAACACGCGCCGTCGACGTTTTGCGACGACCCGTACCGTAGAAAGCTGTTTCACTCATTATTTGGCCTCAATTCTCTCGCCCGGAGTCAGGCGTTGACGTCCAGCGGCATTGGCTGCTGCGCAGCATGCTTGTGTTCAGGACCTGCAAAAACTCGCAACTTCGACAGCATCTTGCGGCCCAGCGGACCCCTCGGCAGCATGCCCTTGACCGCATATTGAATCGCGCGCTCAGGCTTCTCGTCGAGCAGCTTCTCGAGATTGACTGACTTCAGGTTGCCGATGTAACCAGTGTAGCGGTGGTACATCTTGTCCTTGAGCTTGTTACCCGTCACCCGAATCTTCTCCGCATTGACGACGACAATGTAGTCGCCCGTATCCACATGCGGCGTGTACTCCGGCTTGTGCTTGCCACGCAGGCGGCGTGCGATCTCGGTCGACAGGCGACCCAGAGTCTTGCCCGTTGCGTCGACGACATACCAGTCGCGCCGGACCTCTGCGGGTTTGGCAGAAAACGTCTTCATGATATCCAGATTCCTAAGGGAATTCGTTGTATTCAGGCGGCGCCCGGACTGGGTACCGGCGCCACGGCCTCCACCCGGGCAGCATAGAGCCTGCCGGAGGGGCGAAAGGCGCGAAATTCTACTCGACCCCCCCTTGCATTGCAAACAATCGGAGCGTTTTTCGGCGAAAAATACGGCCGTATACGGGCTTGTTTTTTTCTTTTTAATTCAAATGCTTACAGGCGACGAAATGCACCGGTAAGCACTAGAAGTCGTATTGCAGCGAGATTGCGGTGCGGGTGTCCTTTTTTTCCGTACCGATGGGCACGTCGCTGTTGTGCCGGATCGTGTAGGAGGCGACCAACCGGAAGGCGCCGATCAGCGTGGTCGACACCGAGGTCACGGACTCGCTGAAGGTGTTGTCTTCGCCAGCCTCGACCGCGAGGGTCTGGCCGAACTCCGCCGTCTCGCTGAACTTCCACGTGTAGTCGAGCCCGCCCGTGAAAATGAACTCGTTATTGCTCACGCCCAGTTGGTCCTCCGACTGCCGCGCACCCGCGCCGAGGTCTCCGGTCAGCGTGTGCACTTCGCCCGTCAGTATCTTGCGACCATAGCCGGCGGTCTGTGAGAACTGCGTGTTGAAACCGCCGAAACGATCCTTGCGCCAGTTCAGCCGGCCGAAAAGATAATCGCGTTCGGTCAGATCCCAGCTACTGGTCCAGGCAGCCTCATACGCCTCGGCCGTCGTGACACCGGAGTCTTCTGAGTAGATTGCCGCAGCGCTGGCCTCGTGCATCCAGCGCTCGAGTGTATAGGCCGCCTCGAACCCCGTGTTCAGTGTCGAGGTATCCGTATTTCCCGACGTTGCGAGAAAGCCCAGTTTGACGTTGCCCTCGAGAGGGTCCTTCTCTTTCTCTTCCTCTTCCTCAGCACCGAAAACCGGCGCCGCCAGCGTGAGGGCGGCGAGCAAAAACAAATTGCGCAATTCCATGAATAACTCCAAATCGGGTGTTGGAAGGTCGAGCGGCAGCGGAGTATACGAGCCAAAGTCCGCGCTCGCGAGTTTTTACAGCTTGCTATAATTTCGCGTATGCACAGCGCGAGCACACCTTGTTCCTGAACTACGAGTCGACGCGGCAAGACTATGGCGAGTTGTTTTCCGACACGCGCCGGAAACGTATGCGATTGCAACGCGCGTTGCTCGACGCACACATCGAATTCAAGTCTCATTCAGCCGCTGAGGAATGGATCGTCCTCTCGTCCGCACAGGCGAATGCCCCGGCTGCCGAGCATAACTGAAGTCATCGATCGGCTCTGGGACGCCCGCCGCGGCGCGCTCGACACCTATGTCGACGAGGTTTTCGTACTCCGCGAGACTATGACGCGCGACGAATGGGACGTCGCATTCAATACCCGCTAATTAATTAGCAGGCGAATACCATATCGGCGACGTGTACGCGCGATCCTGTACGGTCGGCGGCACCTTGTCGGGCCGGTCGATACCGAAGAACGCGGCATCGTAGGTTGTCCACCGCGGCGTCGGAATCTCAATGACGCGCACGTAATAGAAAGCATACTCAGCGGGATCGAAGTCCGGATCACGCCAGTAGGCGGCAAGCACGGCGTTACCAATCGTGTTCGTAAAAGTGGCCTTTTCGAGATCTACTGTGCTGCCGACGGGCTCTCTTGCGCGGCCATCGGCGCCGATCTCGCGCCCGTCCGATACCGCCACATCGTAAATTCGCTCGTGCGTATTGCCGCTGCTGTCGAGCCAGCCCTTGATCACCTGCACGCGATCGAGATTGGCTCCGTCAGGATCGCGCAGCGCACGAATAAGGAAGCTCGGCGCAACGCCATCGGGCGCGCCTGTGAGATCGCCGCCCATCGGCACGCCGTTGTGATAGCCCTTGGCTGCGAAATCCGGTGTCGTGACATCCTCGGGTGCAAAGTTCCAACCGCCGAACACCCGCACACGAATGCGCGTGCCGGTCGTCGCGTAGACTTCCTTGCGCCGCATCGAGTCGAACAGGTCGCCGCGGGTGTTTTCGCGTGCCCAAACGGCCATGAGTCCCGACGCGCCTTCTTCCTGCGTTAGGACGCGCAGTGCGGGATCCTCAGCCGGGATGACTTCACCGTTATGTCGATCAGGACCGGGTTCAGTGTGCTGGTACTTGCCGAAGAAATTTTCTTCTCGCGTCGTCGAAAGGGCGGTATGCGAATCGGAGGCTCCGATGAGGCCGAATTTATAGGGGTTTGCACCGAGTTCGTCACCTAGCTGCAGGCCCAGCTTCAATGCCGAGCGCGCATATTCGTATCGCAGCATTGACGGATCTTTCGGCGCCGAACCTCCGAGATTTGACACGTCCCAGTTCTCGAAATCGGCGAATTCGTCATCGGGCGACAATAGCGGATGGGTTTCCTCGTCACCCTTGATTTGCGTCATTTCGTGCAGGGGCTCCCATCGCGCGCGGGATTCGGCATAAGCGCGCGTCATGCGTTTGCCCATCGACGTCTTCTCGCCGAACATGATGCCGTTCGAGAGGTTGCCGTTGTGCGGAAGTGCGAACACCTGGCCGCCCGTCTTCTCTTCGTAATCGGCGAGGTACTTCCAGAGATCCTGCGGGTCCTCGCTATCCCAAAGTGAGAACGGCACGGTTTGGTCGGTCTTTTCCGCCCCGTCCCTGAAGAGGATGATGCGGTGCAGGTTGTCGCCTTTCGGTGTCGATGACCACTCGAATCCCGTCATCGCCGTGAATCGACCCGGCTCGTTGTAGGTGTCGGCTTTTGCAACGAAGTCCGTCCAGATTCTCCGCTTCGCATCGTCGGTGCTCATCGGGTTCACGGCCTTGACGCCGTGCTCGATAATATTGGCGAACGCTTCCATGCGGCCTTCCTGCCCGGCATTGAATCGTTCGTAGACCCACTTACCCCACGGATCGGCCAGCAATTCAGGTGCAGATGTCTGAATCATGGTCGCGAGTCCGAGGAATTCCGCATGGTCGGTGATCGCAAGAAAATCCAGCGGGCGAATGAGCTGCACGGGCTGCCCGGTATTCGAGACGACTTTCTCGCCGCGGGCAAACCGAAAACCGTCATCGACATCCAGTGTCGTGCCGACGAGTCCCGCATCGAACGACAGATTGGTGTGGAAATGCGTGTCACCGAAGAAAACCTGGTCCGGATAGTCCCGGCCGACAAACGGCGAGTAAACCCGCTCCGGCTCGAGGAGTTCTGGCGTCACTACAAGTGCATCGGGTGAGGAGAACGCGGTTCCTGCGCACAGCAGGACGGTGGCAGCTATCGCGCCGCGGGCGATCGTTGGCTTTGACATGTTCCGACCTTTGTTTTAAGTGTTGTTGTCTTTCATCCACAATGCGCGAACGCACTGCGCCGAGCTTAACGGAGATTGGCATCTCATGCGTTCCGGCAGAATTCGTATACGTCCCCCCCCCTGATACGTAGCAACCCGACTTGCATTGACACCAAGGCGTCAGCATTCTTGGCCACTCTACTATCATTATGGACAAGCGTGAGCGCAACGAAGACGTACGCGTTATTTTCCAAAGGGGTAAAAGATGAGTCACCCTGTCATACGAAGTACGAGTCTGGATCTATTCGCATGCACGCTGGTTCTCGCTTCGTGCTCGAGCGGGCCAAGGATCATCACCAACAGCGATCCCGCGGCTGACTGGAGCAGCCACAGCACCTTCGGTTTTCTCGACCCCCTGGGCACGGATCGAGGGTACACTCGGTGTCGATATAGTGGACCGGGCCCGCAACCAGCTGGTCTGGGAGGGCGCGGCAAGCAAGCGTGTGACGGACAGTACGCGTGAAAACCAGAACCAGGTTTTGGACGATGCAATCGCCGATATATTCGCCCAATTCCCATAAGACAGGAAAAAACACAAAGGGATTACCATGCAGAAAATTATGAGTCTGTTCGTCGCGGCATTCGCGACGTTCGTATGCGGTGCATCTTTCGCGGACACGCTGGAACTTTATGACGGCACGCTCCTCGAAGGCGATTTCGTCGGCAGCAGTAACGGCATCGTCATGTTCGACACGGGGGACGGAGTTGAGGCATTTACCGAAGACCAGGTCGTCGGCATTTTTCTGAGTTCTGGCGTCGCAGCAGCCGAAGCCTATTACGCCGCGGCAGATCCCAACACTGTCACAGTACCTGCCGGCACAAGGCTCGTCATTCGCACGACGGATGCCATCGACTCCAGCCGTCACTCGGCCGGGCATCGCTTCCGCGGCCAGCTCGAGGGTGCGCTCGTTGTCGACGGTGTTACCGCGGTGGCCCGCGGCACGTTCGTGCACGGACGCATCGCCCAAGCCAGCCAGGCCGGACGCATGGTCGGGTCTTCCGAACTCACCGTCGAATTTACGGATTTCATGATCCACGATCAGCTGATCCCCATTTCGACGGGTGGCCTGTCGGCAGAAACCCAGGGTGAGGCAGGCAGGACCTTCGGGCGTACGGCGCGCGCTGCAGCTGTGGGCGGACTCATCGGCGGCAGTTCCGGTGCGCGCACGGGCGCACGTGTCGGGGTCGGCGCATCGATACTTACCAGCGGCGCAAGCATCAATATCCCGCGCGGTACGATCCTCGAAACGACGTTGGCCGCACCGCTGACGATTACGCTTTAGCTGGCCGCTGAATTTCTTACCAGAATCCCTTTGCTCTGCATCGGGATCCGGGCAGACATTTATAGCGAACGTTTACGACAGCTAACGGGATCAATAACGATGACTGCGGCGATCCGCTTGTGGATACTGGTTCTCACGCTTGTGCCGACGCTCTCGTTAGCCGAGGGCGTCGACTGGCTTATCGCGCCTTACGGCTGGTTGCCCGATATCAGCCTTGATCAGTCCTCCGACAGTAGTGGCGGTGGCGGCGGTATCAGCGGCAGCGACCTGCTGTCGAAAACCGAGTCCGCCGGTATGCTGCGCTTCGAGGTCGCGCGCAATCGCTGGGGACTGACGCTCGACTACATCTTCCTCTCGCTTGCTGATCAAACGATGCTCTCGGCACCACCGCCGTTCACCGTCAACGTCGACATTGATGCTGATCTCGACCTCGATGTCATCGAACTCGGCGGCTTCTACCGGCCGTCCGGCGAAATCAGCGGCGTCAACTACCTGCTCGGCGTCCGGCAAATCGCGGTAGACAAAATTATTCTGGCGACGCCGAGCATCGGTACGTCGCAACGCTTTGAAACCGATGCCGACGTTACGGACGTATTCCTGGGCGCCCGCTACATTCACCGCGTTGGCAATCGCTGGGATTTCAACTTACGTGGCGACTACAGCTTCGGCGACTCCGAAGGCACTCTTAACCTGTTGGGGAGTGTCGGCTTCCGAGTCGCCGGGCCGTTCGGGCTGCAGCTCGGTTATCGCCATGCAGTGATCGAATTCGAAGAAGACGTCAACGGCGTCCCCGAGACGACAGAGGTCTCGCTGAGCGGGCCCTACCTGGGATTCGTGTTCCGCTTCTGAGCTCCGCCTCCCCGCCATTGATATAATCGGCCGTATGCACAGCCGCCAATTAACGCCACTCGATCGCCTGCTAGCGGGCGCCAACAACGCATTGCGCACGGTGGCCACACCGGCCGGACGCCCGGCGCGAGATAATCCTGCGCAAGATATCGCGGAATCAAGTCTCAGCGACAGTGAAAAAGCCCATGCCGCGGGCCTCATGCGCGTCAACCACAGCGGCGAAGTCGCAGCGCAGGCCCTCTACCAGGGACATGCTGTCGTCGCCAGGGACAAGTCAATCGAGGCACAAATGCAGCATGCCGCGAATGAGGAATTCGATCACCTGGCGTGGTGCGAACAGAGGCTCGCGGAACTCGGCGAATCGCCGAGCCGCTTGAGCCCGTTGTGGTATGCCGGCGCATTTGCGATCGGCGCTGCGAGCGGGATACTCGGTGACCGCTGGTCTCTGGGCTTCATCGCCGAGACTGAGCGCCAGGTCTGCGAGCACCTCGAAAGCCACTTCGAGCGCCTGCCGGAGGACGACAAGCGCAGCCTCGCAATTCTCGAGCGGATGCACGAAGAGGAAGCCGAACACGGTGAAAATGCGATCGAAGCCGGCGCCGTCGAGTTGCCGCCGCCGGTCAAGCGACTAATGAAACTCACGGCAAAAGTCATGACGCGGACTGCCTACTGGCTGTAAATCGCCTCATACGCCGACGATTTCAACCCAAACACGGACTTAGCTTGCCCTGACAGGCGTTCTGTATTACAACGGGGACGCTTGAGCGATGAGGGACCTATCCATGCAGACGAATGCCAAGACCCTGAGCGACGTACCGGCGATCAATCGATTTCTGAGCTACTGCCGCGTACGAACCGTCCCCTCCAAAACCGTCATGATTCACGCCGGCGACCTGCCCGATGTTCTCTACTACATCGTGGACGGTTCGGTCGAAGTCATGATCGAGGACGAAGACGGCAACGAGATGGTGCTCGCCTACCTGAACAAGGGGCAGTTCTTCGGCGAGATGGGCCTGTTCTACGAGCAGCCGACGCGCAGCGCATGGGTACGCACGCGCACCGAATGCGAGATCGCCGAGATGACGTATCCGCGTTTTCGGCAAATCGCCAGTGAAAGCCCGGGGCTGGTCTTCGAGCTCGCGACACAGCTCGCAACACGTCTCGACCGCACCAACCGCAAGCTGGGCGACCTGGCGTTCGTGGACGTTACCGGACGTGTCGCACACGCGATCATGGATCTCTGCAACGAACCCGATGCAATGACCCATCCTGACGGCATGCAGATCAAGGTCAGCCGCCAGGAGCTGTCACGCCTCGTGGGCTGCTCGCGCGAAATGGCCGGGCGTGTACTGAAGGTCCTCGAGGAACAGGGGCTGGTGTCGGCGAGCGGCAAGACCATCGTCGTGTTCGGCGCGAGACCGAACCGCAAACTCTAGAAAAGTAGGGTCGAACCGCACTTTTTTATGCGGCCTTTTTGATTTCCGCCTTCATTGCCGCGATCGTCGCGGCATAGTCGTCGCTGCCGAAGATGGCGGAACCGGCTACAAAGGTGTCGGCGCCTGCCGCCGCGATTTCGCCGATGTTATCCACTTTCACGCCACCGTCGATCTCGAGGCGAATCTCGCGGCCGCTGGCTTCGATCATCTGCCGCGCCTGGCGCAACTTGTCGAGTGCCGACGGGATGAACTTCTGTCCACCGAATCCCGGATTGACCGACATGAGCAGCACCATGTCCACCTTGTCGATGACATGCTCGAGCCAGCTCAGTGGCGTAGCGGGATTGAATACAAGGCCGGCCTTGCAGCCCTCGTCGTGAATCAGGCCGAGAGAGCGGTCGACGTGGCGGCTGGCTTCGGGGTGGAATGTGATATAGCTCGCCCCGGCCTTTGCGAAGTCCGGGATGATCCGGTCGACGGGCTCAACCATCAGGTGCACGTCGATCGGCTCCTGAATGCCGTGATTGCGCAGCGCTTCGCAAATCAGCGGGCCGATCGTAAGGTTCGGCACGAAGTGGTTGTCCATGACGTCGAAGTGCACGATTTCGGCGCCGGCATCGAGCACGGCTTTGACGTCTTCGCCGAGCCTGGCGAAATCCGCCGACAATATGGATGGAGCAATGAGTGGCGTCACGTTAGTGTCCTTGTCTATGAGAGCCAAATGTACCTGAGTTGCTCTAGCGGATCGACCGTCGCGCTTTCAACATCTCATAGGCGCTGCGAACCTCCCGCGTGCGTCGCTCCGACTCCGCAACCGTTGCCGCGTCGGGGTTGCTGCCCGCGATCTTGTCAGGATGATTTTTGCTCATGAGGCGCCTGTACGCTTTTTTGATGTCATCGTTGGTCATAGCTTCGTCGACGCCCAATGCACGATATGCGCCGCGGACCCGCGCCGAATCGGCGCTGCCGGCCGGTGAACGTCGAAACCCTTTTTGCGCCCGGATCATCGCCTCGAGCTGCGCGAGTTCCACGCGACCGATGTCGAGTTCGGTGCAGATCGTCCAGATCAGCGCACGCTCGCGTTGATGCATTCGACTCTTGGCGAGCACGACCTCGAGCAGCAGGCGCACGAACAACAGGCGCTGGTCGGCACGGCGCGCATGCACGCGGCGCAATTCGCGCATGACGTGAATCAATGGAAAGCCCGGTTGTTTGCCTTCATCGAACCAGTTGATGGCGTGGCGTACCCTCGACGGAGCGAGGTTCAGCCGGTGCATCACGAGACGAGCCGCACGGATTTCGTCTTCGCTGACGCGCCCGTCGATTTTCGAGAGATGCCCCATGCACATGAACAGCGCGCGCACGTAATCCTCGGAGAGACGGCCCGCCCCGGCGCCAAGCTCGTCAAAGGCATGATTGTGTGCGGCGAAACCACGGTCGAACTGGTGACCGATGAAATACCCCGTCGCCACAGCCAGGATCTTCAGCACCGGGGCAACGAGCAGGACACCCACGATAGCCCCGACGAATGTGCCGATGATCTTGCCCCAGTACAAATCTTTTCCCGCCAGCCCTGCCGAGTCGCGTCAGGCGCCATCCTAGCGCTTGTGGCGAGGCATGCCTATGCCGATCGCTTGCCACACCACTGACGAACAGCGATCATCACTCTCGAGGCGAACCGCACGAGCACCCAGATGATTGACAACGCCGACGCGTTATTCGAATCCGCGATCCCGAACTATCCAATGATCGGACGCGGCAAAGTCCGCGACATCTACAGCATTGACCATGAGCACCTCTTGATCGTCACGACCGATCGTTTGTCGGCGTTCGATGTCGTGATGCCGGACCCGGTGCCCGGCAAGGGCGAGGTCCTGACCCAGATATCCCTGTTCTGGTTCCGCATGATGGCCGATATCATCGACAATCAACTGACATCCCTGATCGTCGACGATGTCATCGACGATCCGCAGTTGTGCCAGCAATTGCGACAGCGATCGCTCGTGGTCAAGCGGCTTAAACCTTTACCCATCGAAGCAGTCGTTCGCGGATACCTGATCGGCTCCGGCTGGAAGGATTATCAGGACACCGGCAAGGTTTGTGGCATCGAACTGCCGACGGGACTTCGACAAGCCGACCGGCTTCCCGAAACACTCTTTACGCCGGCCAGCAAGGCGGAAGCCGGCGACCACGATGAGAATATCTCCTTCGACCGGGTCGTGGATCTCATTGGCGAGCATCACGCGACGAAAGTGCGCGACGTTTCGATACAGATCTACGAACGCGCCGCCGCATTCGCACTGCAACGCGACATCATTATCGCGGACACCAAATTCGAGTTCGGCCTGGATGAAGAAGGCAGGTTGTACCTGATCGACGAGGTCCTGACGCCGGATTCGTCGCGCTTCTGGCCAGTCGAGGGCTACGAAGTCGGCATCAGCCCGCCGAGCTTCGACAAACAGTTCGTGCGCGATTATCTCGAGACCCTCGGTTGGGACAAGACGGCGCCCGGGCCAGAGTTGCCGGCTGAGGTCATGCAGCGGACTGCGGAGAATTACCAGGAAGCCCTGCGGCAGTTAACTCAAGCCTGATCGCGCTTCAAGGCCGCTCCCGCGCGTCCCTGCGCTGCACGGCATTAGGTCGTCGTGACCAACAAGCTGCAACAGGTACAATAGCCGGATGAAGACCAACCCGATCGAACATCTCAACGACCTGATCTGGGGTGACACGCTGGAGCGCCAGGGCTTGCCCGGCCGCATTGTCAGCACTGTCATGCGCTACCTGTACGCCGTTTTGCGAGACGTATTCAGTGGTCAGCTCAACCTGCGGGCCATGAGCCTGGTGTACACGACGTTGCTTTCCATCGTGCCTTTGATCGCCTTCAGTTTTTCCGTACTCAAGGGCTTCGGCATCCACAAGCAGCTAGAGGAGCGCATGTACCTGTTGCTCGAACCTCTTGGCGACAAGGGCGACGAGATTACCGCTAACGTCATGGCACTCGTGCACAACGTCAACGGCAGCGTGCTCGGTGGCGTCAGTCTCGCCTTCTTCATCTGGACCGCGATATCGATGGTGCAGAAAATCGAGGAGAGCTTTAACTACGTCTGGTATGTCGCAAAATCGCGCAGCTTTGCGCGCCGCTTTACCGAGTACATGTTTGTGCTGCTGATCGGCCCGGTCGCCATCGTGATCGCGTTGGGCATGATTACCGGGCTGCAGAACCAGGAGGTCGTCCAGTACCTCCTGAGAAACGAGATCGTCGGACCGGTGTTCGTAGCCACGAGCAAACTGACACCGTACCTGCTCGTGTCCGGTGTCTTTGCGTTTCTCTACTGGTACATGCCGAACACGAAGGTTCGCGTATCGTCAGCACTCATCGGCGGTCTTGCCGGCGGTTTCATCTGGGCCAGCATGGTCATCATCTTCACGACGTTCGTCGCCGGCGCAGCACGCACGCAGGCCGTGTACGCGAGTTTCGCCATTGCCATCATCACCCTGATCTGGGTATACCTGAACTGGCTCATCCTGCTGATCGGCTCACAGCTCGCTTTCTACTATCAGAATCCAGCCTACATGCCCATCGGCCGCCGCGAACCACGCCTGTCGAACTCGATGCGCGAACGCCTCGCCCTGAACATCATGTTGCTCGTTGCTCAAGCGCACCGGCACGCCGACCAGAGACTCAATGTGCAGGCGTTGAGCGACGCGCTCAAAATTCCGTCGCTCACGCTTTCACCGATCATCGCAGGCCTCGAGGACAACGACTTGCTAGCCTCCGATGAAAAAGAATTCCTGTTACCCGGCAGGGAGATGGCGCGGACCAGTCTGAGCGATATTCTCGATGTCGTCCGGGGACAGGGGGAGACCGGCTCACACCGGGATCCGCGGTGGACCGGGACGATAGATACGCTGGGGCAGAAACTCGACGATGCCGTACTCGCGACGGTCGGTGACAAGACGCTGTCCGACTTGCTCGACCAGGCCGAATCCCGCTCCGGAGAATCATCAATTCCCGGCGATGGTCATCCCGTCGACGAGGACTGATCCGCAGCGGATCCCGCCACGCACGTCCTGATCGCGACCGATGAGTGAGATGCGCTGATAAAGCTCACGCAGATTGCCCGCGATCGTTACCTCGTGGACCGGATACTGAATCTCGCCGTTCTCCACCCACTGACCCACGGCGCCACGCGAGTAATCTCCGGTGACTGAATTGACGCCATGGCCGATCAGTTCCTCGACGAGCAAGCCAGTGCCCATTGCGGCCAGCAGGGCGTCGAGTCCGTCGGCATTTCCGGGCACGATCAGGTTCTGCGCGCCGCCGGCGTTAGCGGTTGTCTCGAGGCCAAGCCGCCGCGCCGAGTAGCTACTCAATATGTAGCACTGCAGCACGCCGCCTGACACGATGTCGCGATCCCAGGTTTCGACACCCTCCGAATCGTAGGGAGCGCTCGCCATGCCTTTGGGCAAGTGTGGGCGCTCCTCGATATCGACGAAGTCCGGGAAGATTTTCTCCCCAGCCGCATCGAGCAAAAACGACGATCGTCGATACTGCGCCCCACCCGCGATGGCGCCCATGGCATGCCCGATAAAGCCGCGCGCGAGTTCGGATTTGAAGACGACGGGCGCCCGCCTCGTCTCGATCTTGCGTGCACCAAGCCGGCCGAGCGCGCGTCGCGCTGCAGTTTCGCCGATAAGTACCGCGCTCTCGAGTTCTTCATGGTCGCGGGCCGAGCTGTAATAGTAGTCTCGCTGCATTTCGCCATCGGCCTCGCCAAGCACGGCGCAACTAATGCTGTGGCCGGTCTTTGCATAGCTGCCGATGAACCCATGGCTGTTGCCGTAGACCCTCACGCCACGATTCGTCCATACCGTCGCACCCTCGGAATTGGTGATGCGCTTGTCGTAGCCGAGCGCAGCCGCTTCGCAGGCGATCGCGAGCTCGATCGCGGCGGTCGCATCGAGCGTCCAGGGATAGTCCAGGTCCAGGTCACGAATATTCGTACACATGCGATCCGCGTCTGCGAGCCCGGCGTGTTCGTCTTCGGCCGTATAGCGCGCGAACGTACAGGCTTTCCCAATCGCCTCACGAATAGAATCGGGAGAAATATCAGAGGTACTCGCATTGCCCTTACAAGAACCGCAATACACGGTTATGCCAATGCCCCGATCATTCGTGTACTCGAGATGTTCGACATCTCCGAGCCTTGCTGTTGCTGACAGGCCGATATCGTGACTGACGGCGACTTCGGCCTGGTCAACGCCACGACTTTGCGCTTCGTCGAGCGCACTCCGCACGATATTCTCAAGATCGACAGCCTCGAGTGACGGCGTCGTTACCGGTGCCCCCATGCAGTGTTTCCCTCTGGTATTGCGACTGGCGGTGCGGCTCGCATGATAGACTGCCGCCCCGATTTCGAACGACTGTTTCCAATCGATCAAGCGGAGTAGCTTAGCCGGTGGCCCAGCCAAAGCCCAGCAAAACGGCCCGAAAACGAGAGCACCTGGCGTTACAGGAACTGGGAGAGCGCCTCATCGGCCTGAGCGCCGACGAACTGAGCCAAATGCCGGTTGATGACGAACTGCGGGATGCGGTCCTCGCGGCGTCGGAGATGAAAGCGCACGGCGCGCTGCGCCGCCAGAAGCAACTGATCGGCAAACTGATGCGCCACGTCGACGCGATGCCGATCCGCCAGGCACTCGATGCCCGCAATGCCGACGAAAAATTCGCAAAGCGCGTTTTTGCCGAGTCGGAACGTTGGCGCGATCGCATCGTCCGCGACGGTCACAGCACGATCGATGCATTTATCGAGGCGACAGGCCGGGATGACGACGCACTCGTCGAGCTGTTGGCCGATCTGCAGTTAACCATGGACGAACGAACCGCAAAGAGTATTCGCCGGCGCATCTTTCAAAACGTCCACGACACACTGCTGGCCTGCACGCAGAATGATAGAATCCCGCGATGACACATCAAGTCGGCATCATCATGGGTTCGCGGTCGGATTGGGACACGATGCGACACGCGAGCGAGACGCTCGATGCACTGAACGTCAGTCATGAGGTACGTGTCGTGTCCGCGCATCGCACGCCCGACCTCCTGTTCGAGTATGCCGAGTCTGCTATCGAACGCGGTCTCAAAGTCATTATTGCGGGCGCAGGCGGTGCGGCACATCTACCAGGGATGACAGCGGCCAAGACTCGCGTCCCGGTACTCGGCGTACCCGTGGAATCGAAAGCTCTGCACGGACAGGACTCCCTGCTATCGATCGTGCAGATGCCTGCTGGAATTCCGGTGGGCACGATGGCCATCGGCAAAGCCGGCGCTGTCAATGCCGCATTACTCGCGGCAGCCATCGTCGCCAATGATGATGCCGACGTCGCAAAAAACCTTGACCGGTTCCGGCAGGAACAAACGGACAGGGTTCTCGGCGACCCCGACCCCCGAACCTGACCGGCATAGCATGCGTATCGGCATCATTGGCGCCGGCCAACTGGGCCAGATGCTCGGATTCGCGGCACGAGATCTCGACATACAGTGCAGCTTCATTGATCCATCGGATGCCCCGCCCGCAGCCGTGACCGGCGACGTCATAAGACGGCCGTTCGATGATCCCGATGCGTTGCAGACGCTTGCCGACGAATGTGACGTCGTTACCTACGAATTCGAAAACGTGCCAGTCGAAGCATTGCTCAGGATCAGCGACCGCGTGCCAGTGTATCCACCACCAGACGCGTTACGACACGCGCAGGACCGGCTCGCGGAAAAACGATTGTTTGACAGCTTGCAGATTCCATTGCCGCAATACCAGGCGGTCGACACTCTGCAGGATCTGCAGGCCGCCATCGATGCAATCGGCCTGCCGCTTATATTGAAAACCAGGCGCCTCGGCTACGACGGCAAGGGTCAGTTCGTTGTGCGAAGCGCCGATGACATCGATGCAGCATGGCGCGCGCTTGGCACGCAGGCGCTAATCGCCGAAGAGTGGGTGCCATTCGAATACGAGGTCTCGGCTATCGGTGTGCGCAATGTTGCAGGCGATATCGCCCTGTATCCACTGACGCAAAATGAGCATGTGGACGGCATCCTGCGGCAGTCGCGCGCACCGGTCGACGCGCCGGAACTGACGGCCATCGCTGAGCAATACGTGAAGGCGCTCTTGTCACACCTCGACTACGTCGGCGTGCTGGCGCTCGAACTGTTCGTCGCTGGCGACCGTTTGCTTGCCAACGAATTTGCACCTCGCGTGCACAACTCCGGCCACTGGACGATCGAAGGCGCGGAAACGAGCCAGTTCGCCAATCATTTGCGAGCGATCTCGAACCTGCCCCTAGGTTCGACGACCTGCCGTGGCCACGTGGGCATGCTGAACCTGATCGGCGAGATTCCCGATGCTGTCCGGAGGCCGCTTGAACCCGGGTGCTGGCTGCACGACTACGGCAAGACCCCGCGCGAAGGCCGCAAACTGGGCCACCTGACGACGGTTGCAGCATCGGCAGAAGATCGCGACCGCCGACTGCGGCTGATACTCGATACACTGCCGAAAGTGTGACGCAGTCGACTGGCCGCCACGGGCACCGGTATTGGCCGGGCGCCCGAAAAAGCAGGTAAACTGCGATGGCAGCGCCGCAATGGCCTGTCACATCCAAGAGACAGAGAGCGGCGACACAAAAAAAGACCATATGTCATACCTGCAACACTTCAATTTACGCGAGCAGCCATTCCGGCTGACACCCGATCCCGGCTTCGTCTACTGGAGTAAACAACATGCCCGGGCCAAAGCCTACATGGAGTCGACCATCTGGCTGGCCGATGGCTTCGTCGTAATCACGGGTGAGATCGGTTCCGGCAAGACCACTTTGCTGCAATCCTTTCTTGAAGAACTGGGCGACGACATCGTCTTTGCCGTCGTGTCGCAAACGCAGCTGACCTCGACACAGTTCCTGCAGGCGGCGCTGACCGAATTCGGCTTCAAGCCATTCGACAAGCGTAAGGTGGAACTGCTCGACATGCTCAACATGTTCCTGATCGAGCAATACAGCAATGGCAAGAAAGTCGTCCTCATCGTGGACGAGGCGCAAAACCTGTCGCAGAAGGTGCTCGAGGAAATCCGCATGTTGTCGGGCATCGAAACGCACAAGGAAAAAGTGCTGCGCATCATCCTCGCCGGACAACCAGAACTGAAAGAAACGCTGGAGTCGCCGAGTCTAAAACAACTCGTACAACGCATCCGGCTGCGCTTCCACCTCGGCGCGCTCGACAAGCACGATACGCGCGCGTACATCGACCATCGCCTGACGATTGCCGGTGGAAAACCGAAGCAGCTGATTGCTGAGGATTGCCTCGACGCCATTTATCGCTATTCGGGCGGCGTACCGCGACTGATCAACACGCTTTGCGATTCGGCGTTGCTGTGCGCATTCGCCGACCAAAAGCCCGGCGTCGACGTCGACGACATCATGTCGGCCGTAGCGGAACTCGACTGGGAGGAACACGAAAGCAATACGGGGACCTACGCCGCATTGCAGGAAATCGCCCGGCAGCGACCCGGCGCCGAGTCACACGTAATACAAATCGAATTACGAACGGACGGCGAGACGGTGGCGGTGTATACCTTCCCGCCTGGTCGCATTATCGTCGGTCGCTCACCCGACAACGAAATCTACATCAAGAGCAAGTTCGTCAGTCGACATCATCTGCAGATCGTTACCGACGGCAAGAACAGCATGATCGAAGATCTGAACAGTACTAACGGCGTTTTCATTGGCGAGACACAAGTGAAGAAGTGCCGGCTCGAGGACGGCGCCGTCATTACTCTCGGCGTCAACGAGCTGATCTACACGAATCTTCGCAGTAGCGGCGATGAGCCGGATGAGGAAGACTTCGAGGATACCCACGACGACGTGACCCCCGTGGTCGGCAAGAAGGAGGCTGCCCCGACGGCCGCAACTCCTGCCGCTACCCGCCGCGCCGATCAGTAACCCTGGCGTCGCGCCGCTTCAGCAATACGACCAGACCGGCGACCAGGCACACGACGCCGGTGACAAAGCAAATCGTCGGCCAATACCAGTGATTTACGTACATCGAGGCAGACAGCGAGATGACGCCTACCAGAAGGTAAAAGTACGGCAAGCTCTCGTAAATCGGTTTCGAAACCCACATAGCGCCTGAATTGAAGCTCCCGGGGCGCTCCATTGTCCATCGCGGCTACCCTGCCGTCCAGTCATGCGGGCAATTCTGCGCCTCGCGACGCACGCCATGTGGCGATCGGAATGGTCTTGCTGGTTTTTGTGATCAGGCCAGGCGGAAAAGGCGCAGAAGTCGTGCGAGTATCGAGTCGGACAGGCCGTCTACCGCCAGGTCAGGCTCGAAATCGCCCTTGTCGCCACGGAGCCCCTGCACGAAAGTCTGTGATGCAGCGTCCATGTCCTGTTCTGTTATTGTGCTCTCGAATGCCATGATTCGACTTCCTCCTTGAGACGGCTGCAACGATACATCAGTCATATGTCCAATGGAGTGAGCTACCTCACAACCCTTAAAGTGACTTGTGAAACCGAACTTATGTCAATAGTCGCATCGCTGCGACACTCGCCGTTATGCGGTTCCGCCGACCGTGAGCTCGTCGATTTTGAGGGTCGGTTGTCCAACACCGACCGGCACCGACTGGCCGTCTTTGCCGCAGGTTCCAACGCCGCTGTCCAGTTCGAGGTCGTTGCCAACCATTGAGATTTTCGACAGTGCCTCCGGGCCGTCACCGATCAGCATCGCGCCTTTGACCGGTGCCGTAATCTTGCCGTTTTCGATCAGGTACGCCTCGCTCGCAGAGAATACGAACTTGCCGGATGTAATATCCACCTGGCCGCCGCCAAAATTCGGCGCATACAGGCCCTTCTCGACCGAGGCGATAATTTCTCCGGGGTCGTGCGGACCCGCAAGCATGTAGGTATTGGTCATGCGCGGCATTGGCGTGTGTGCGAACGATTCCCTGCGACCGTTGCCAGTCGCAGCGACGCCCATCAAGCGTGCGTTCAACTTGTCCTGCATGTAGCCGCGTAAGACACCGTCCTCGACAAGGACGTTGTACTGTCCCGGCGTGCCCTCATCGTCGATAGCAAGCGAGCCACGCCGATTCGGCAACGTGCCATCGTCGACGATCGTGCAATATGGCGATGCAACCTTTTGCCCGACCTTGCCCGAAAATGCAGACGTGCCCTTGCGATTGAAATCGCCCTCCAGGCCGTGACCAACGGCCTCGTGCAGCAGTATCCCGGGCCACCCGGGGCCGAGCACCACAGGCATCGTACCGGCCGGCGCCGGCACTGCATCGAGCGCTACGCACGCTTGTCGCACCGCTTCGCGCGCATATTCCAGGGGCAGGTCACCCGACAGAAAGTAGTTGAGGTCGGATCGGGCACCACCGCCGGCATATCCCTGCTCTCTGCGACCATCGTGCTCGATAATCACGCTCACATTGAAGCGCACCAAGGGCCGTACGTCGACGGCCAGTGTGCCGTCGGATGCAGCCACCAGCACGAGGTCCTGACTGCTCGTCATGCTGACAATCACCTGCTCGACGCGCGGGTCCAGCGCACGCGTCGCTGCATCGATACTGGCGATCAGTGCCGTCTTCTGCTCGTCCTTGATGCTCGTCGTCGGATCCGCCACAGGATACAGCGCCCGGGTCTCGCCGCGCTGCCAGGCCGGCACCTGCTTCGTCTCACCTTGCCTCGCGATGGCACGTGCCGCCTGCGCCGCATGCTCGAGCGCCGGCAACATCAGTTCATCGGAATAAGCGAAGCCGGTCTTCTCGCCGCTCACGGCACGCACTCCTACGCCCTGGTCAAGACTGAAGCTACCCTCACGTATGATGCTGTCCTCGAGCGTCCAGCTTTCCTGGCGCGAGACCTGAAAGTACAAGTCGGCGTAGTCGACGCCACCCTGCAGGATGCTGCCGAGCGTCGTGTTCAGGTGCCGCTCTTCGAGCCCGGCCGGCGCCAGCATGTGCGCCAGGACCGAGTCGATCGAGTTTGCTTCATTGCTCAAAAATTTCTCCTGTAGGAGCGCTTCTGGAAGCGCGATTCATGCGCGTCGAACTCGCGCTTCTAGAAGCGCTCCAACATGCGCCGGTTTGCGAGCGCAGGGAAACTGCTCCGCAATTTGCCAGGTGCGTCGGGGTCAATGTCGGCCACGACTGCACTATTTCCTTCGGCCTGTTCTGCCAGTATTCGTCCCCACGGATCGACGATCAGCGAGTGTCCGAACGTCTCGCGATTGTCGGGGTGCGAGCCGAATTGTCCCGGCGCGATGACGTAGGACAGGTTCTCGATCGCGCGCGCGCGCAACAGGATATGCCAGTGTGCCTCGCCCGTGACTGCCGTAAATGCGGCGGGAACCGTAAAAACACTTGCCCCGTCGTCGACGAGTGTTCGAAACAGCTCGGGGAAGCGCAAGTCATAGCAAATCGTGACGCCGATACAACCAATCGGTGTGTCGACCGTGACCGGATCATCCCCCGGATACATCGAACGTGATTCCCGATACGACTCCTCGCGATCGGGCAGATCGACGTCGAACAAATGAATCTTGCGATAGATCGCCTGCGTACGCCCCAGGTCATCGACCGCAATGCAGGCACCGTACACTCGTTCGTCTTCCGGTGAAACGAGCGGCATGCTGCCGCCGATTATCCAAATGCCGTTCTCTGCCGAGGTTTCAGCCAGGAAAGACTGAATCGGACCGTCGCCTGGATGCTCTGCGTGCAGGGACTTGTCCCTGCCGTGTTCCGGCATCAGTGCGAAATTCTCGGGCAGCACCGCCAGTACGCAGTCATCGCGCGCTGCGTCCGCCAGCAAAGTCCTTGCGAGTGCCAGGTTCTGCGGCACATCGGCGCCACTGTTCATTTGTATTGCCGCGACACGCACAGCGCACTCCTTGCAACGGTTGCCTGCAGGGCCTGATTCTACTCTGAATCCACGATGCAGCCCGCCAGTTCCACGCTGGCTGCGAAGTCCGCGGCGTCGGTACTCTCGATTAGCGGATCGTCCCAGGAGCCATCGATGCCGTAATACACCTGGCTCATCTCCTGCAACGGCTTTTTGAAGATCTGCGAGAAGATCAACAGCGCGGCGGCAACCTGCGGTCCCGCGACCACGGCGCCCATGATCGGCAACGTATTGCCGAAATTCGCACTGACGACAGCGGCCTGTTCGTATTCGCGGCTGGTCAGGCTGGCCCGACCTATGATCGCGATATCGGCCGCGGGGCCTTCGAGTGACAGGTTACAGGTGTAGGCCTCACCATCGACGATGTGAAACGCCCCTTCGATCTTGTCGAAACCAAAGCCCTTGTCGAATACGTCGGTGAAATCGAGCGACAGGCGGCGCGGCAGCGCGACGATGCTCATCAAGCCGAACAGGCGCCCCGCGCCCGGCTCGATCTCGTCGAGTTGGCCCGCACCTAACCGTACCTGGACATCGCCATTCAGCGAATCGAAAATCTCCGCCCTCGGTCCGCCTGACCAGCTCACGTCGAACAGCATCGTCATGTCGTCGCTGACTATGCCCGGTTGATAGGCGAGCCGTTGCATTGTCGTATTGACGTCCGTGCTGGTCAGCGTAGCTATCAGGTAACTGCGATGACCGATCGGGTCTGCCTCATCGGCGACCCATCGTGCGTTCCCAACGATCTCGAAAGAGTCGTCCTTCGCCGTAAAGGCGTCGGCGACGAGGCCTTCTTCCGTACGCGCAAGCTGCGCCTCCACGGCACCGAAGAAGCGGTCACCGATCGCGAATTCCTGCGTCTTCAGCGTGATCGGTGGCAGTGTGCGAGGATCGACCTGCACGCCTAACTCGGCAGGGCTTTGCGGATCGCCGGGGAGGACCAGTCGCTCCATGTCCATCACCAGCGCACGATCCGAGCCAAAATCGTAGGGGACAAACACAGAACCGACGACGCTGTCGCCATCGAACTGTACGAGCCAGTCACGCGCGCTGCGATCGACCCGTACACGATGATCCTGCAGGCGTTGGCCGAGAATAAGAAAATCGCCGACGCTCACATCGATCGACCGAATTCGATCCGCGGTACCCGTGCGTGCCTCATTCCCGCGAGACAGCTGCAACCAGTCGTCAAACCTGGTGCCGTCGATATTGCCACGTATGTGCAGGCCGCGAGTTTCTGCAACACTGCTCTCGCCGCCGCCGAGTGTCAGCGTGCCACGCTCGAGGTCCCAGAATTCGCCATCATGCGCGAAGGCAATCTGCCAGCTAATGCCACCCTCGGCAGTACCCCGGCTTTCAATGCGCTGACCGCCGGGAATGAACGCGATGTCGGCCGTGACGCTCGCCTTCTCATCGACGGGCTTCAGGAACGGCTCGGGCAGGTCGACTGCGAGGCCTACGAGGTCGCTCCTGACCCGTACCGTGAAGGGAACCGGTGGCTCCTGACGGCCGCGCGGAAACATCAGGTCGACCTCATAATCGGTCTGACCGTCGACAAGTCCGTCAATCGGCAGCCCGAGTCCATCAACCAGATTCCCCGCCTGCACGTTGCCGCGCGCCGTCGCCAGAACCTGGAACTCCGGCATATCCTCCGGCGCGTTCAAAACGTCGATGGAAACGGGCTGGCCGAGGAACTGTCCGCCAAGTGCCTCGCTCCGCACGTTCTGACGGTCGATCGTGACCGCACCGGTCAACCCGGTAATCGGTGGATTGAAGCCGTCGACCTGCAACGTCCCTTCGTTGCTGACGATTCGTGCTGCAAATGTGAAGTTGCGCCAGTCCGCGATCGGCACCATGAGGTCCAGATTGAACGTGGCGTCACCGGAAACCCGAACGCGTCCCAGGTGGCCACCGAACAGGCGCCCGACCGGACTGTTCTGTGCGTAGTTATGTATGGATTCGAGCGTCCCTGTGGAGAATGAATCGATCGTCAGTACGGGCTTTCGGACGTCGTCGATCTCGACTTGTGCATCCACGATTTCACGGCCACGATTAATCGAGCGATTGTCCACCGTATACAGGCGCGTATTGTCCAGCACGACGTCCATGTCGATGATCTCCGCCGCCGGCCACTCCGGCAGGAACTTGAACGTCGAATCGCGCACCTCGGCCTGCAACAGGAAGCGACCCTCGCCACCGTCGAACGGGAACTTGTCCAGTGGACCGTAAAGTCGCGTGGTACCCCGCGGGATCCAGCCCGACACCAGCGCATTCTGAAACCAGTTATAAAGCTTCGTGTGCATGATCGTCGTGGGAATGAAACGCTTGGCCGAGCCGATGTCCGTAATGCTCCAGTTGGAGACCAGGTCGATTACCGGCGCAGCACCCTTGTCGAGCGTCACCTGAACGTTGCTTTGACTGTCGAAATCGGCATTGCGGATTGCAATGTTGTCGGACAACACTGTTATTCGGTCGCCGCTGCGGCGCCAGATGACCGTGCCGCGCGCATCGTCTATCGGTACGGGCTCGGTAAGGTGTTCGGCGAGGTCCAGCACCATGTCGTCCGAACGAATCTCGAGCCGCCCACCAGATCGATCAGCGCGCAAACGACCGGTAAATCCGCGCAACCCCGGACGTCCGTCGGTGGCAGCGATACCGACATCCTCGAGATCGGCCGACACCACATAGCGAGGCTCGTCCGTGTGGATATCCGACAGCGTCGCCTCCAGGTTGCGAACGATGCCGTCAGGTGCGAGTTTTTCGAGCGCACGCCGTTGCTCATCGTCGAGCAATGGCGTAACAAGGTTGATGTCGTACAGATTCAGATAGTCACCGCGGGCGTCGAGCATGACGATGTTGCCGTCGCGATCGATGCTCGTCTCCAGGTGCAGCGAAGATTCCGGCCAGGTGCCCGTCGAGGTACTGACACGAAAGCCGTCCGCCGCCGCCAGCCAGCCGTCCGGATCGCTGCGGTACTCGACGCGGCCGACCATGGAGAATTCTTCACGCGCGGCGATCGTGATTTCATCGAATTCGAATTCCGCAGTCGCGCTCTGGATACGATTGTCGACCCAGGCGAATGACACATCGAGGTCGCCCGTGCCTGATGTCAAGGGCCAGCGGCGCGCGTCATCGAACGCGACGACACCCGGCAGTACCAGGCCGCTCGCCTCGACCGTAATATCCCAGGCACGGCTTCGCTCTGGATCGCTCAGCAACTGTGTCGCAGCAATTTGCAGTTGCCGGCCCAGCGAATCGGGCAGCCCGACGGTCGCGTCGATCGCAAGGCGTTGCTCGTCACTGCGCACGATCGCCCGGTCGATGTCGAAATACGTGGGCCGTTCGTCGCCGGGTCGTATCAGTTGCAGCTCCACTTCCTCGGCAATGACCTCGACGTCCCCAAGGCCGCCGTTGCCCGCCGTGTCGATATTCAGCAGATCATCCGCCGGCATACCCTGGATCCACCAGCGACCATTCGGCAACTGCCGGATCTCGACACTCGTGTCGCGCACGACGACGCGATCGATAACCAGGGTGCGATCGACGAACAATCGTGTCAGCGCGACGCCGACACTGACCTGCTCCGCGGCAACAATGCGCTGCATGGTGCTGCCGCCAACGAGTTCCGCGTCATAGAATTCGAGTTGCGGGCCGCTGAGTCCCCAACGGGCGTCCATGCCGGAAAAATTGACCTGCATGCCAATCGCGTCACTGGCCCAGGCCTTGATCTCATCCTGATACTCGGGAAGCCGCGGCAGCAACAGGCGGAACAGGCCGACAGCAATAGCGAGCAAAATGACAACGGCGGCCGCCAGGTAGGCGAGGAACTTGAACAGGCGTTGCAGAAAATTTGTCATTGAGCGATTTACCGTGTCGCGTTACATCAGGACGACGTCGAACTGGTCTTGCAGGTAGAGCGACTCTGTTTGCAGGCGAATCGACTTGCCGGTCTGTTCGCCGAGCACCGCAAGGCTCGTCGCTTGCTCGTCCAACAAGAGTTCGATAACGTCCTGATGTGCGAGCACCAGGGCTTCGTCGAACTCGAATTGTCGCGCCTGGCGGATGATTTCGCGAAAAATCTCGAAACAGACCGTCTCGGCCGTCAGCACGAAGCCGCGTCCTTCGCAGCTTGGACAGTCTTCACAGAGAATGTGCTGCAAGCTTTCACGCGTGCGCTTGCGCGTCATCTCGACCAGGCCGAGCGGCGACACCGGCGTGATTTGGTGACGCGCATGGTCGCTTGCCAGTGCCTGCTCCAGCACGGCAAGGACATTCTCACGATGTGACGCTTCTTCCATATCGATAAAATCGATGATGATGATGCCGCCGAGGTTGCGGAGCCGCAGTTGCCTCGCAATGCTCATGGCCGCTTCGAGGTTGGTCCTGTAAATCGTCTCCTCGAGATTGCGGTGGCCGACGTAGGCACCCGTATTCACATCGATCGTCGTCATCGCCTCCGTTTGATCAAATATCAGGTAACCACCCGACTTCAACGGGATACTCCGGTCCAGTGCCTTGCGAATCTCGTCCTCGATCCCGTGCAGGTCGAAGATCGGCCGGCGCCGTTGATACAGCTCCAGGCGCGATTCGATTCCGGGCAGAAACGTCGCCGCAAACGCGTGCATCCCCTCGAAATCGTCCTTCGAGTCGACGAGTATCGTCTCAACATCGCTCGTAGCCAGGTCGCGCAACACACGCAGCGGCAAAGACAGGTCCTCATTCACCATTTGTTTTACACCATGGTTGCTGCACCGTTGCTGAATGACGCCCCAGAGTTTGATGAGATACTTGAGGTCGGCCTCCAGCGCGTCCCGTCCCGTGCCTTCGGCAACCGTGCGCACGATCGCGCCGCACTCGAGACCGTAGTCGGACAACAAGCCCTCGACCATGCTGCGCAGGCGGTCGCGTTCCTCGTCCAGTTCGATGCGCGCGGAGATGCCGACGCTGGCGCTCCTGGGCAGTAATACAAGGTGTCTCGAGGGCAATGTGATGAACGTCGTGAGTCGCGCTCCCTTGTTGCCCAGCGGGTCCTTGACGACCTGTACAAGCAACTGGTCGCCTTCCCGGACGAGCTTCCGAATATCGGGCAATTCCTCCTCGGGTGCATCTTCCGGGTTGCCATTGCGCGCGATGTCGGATGCGTGCAGGAACGCCGTTCGATCCAAACCGATATCGATGAAAGCCGCCTGCATGCCCGGCAGCACGCGCGACACCTTGCCATTGTAAATATTGCTGATCAGACCGCGACGCGCCGCGCGCTCGATGAATACCTCCTGTAGCACGCCGTTTTCGAGCAGAGCGGCTCGCACCTCGGATGGTGTCACGTTGATCAGAATTTCTTCTTTTAGCGACTCGTCGCTCATAGTCGGTCCTTCAGGTCGGCCGCAGGCTCGATACCGGCCATCTGCAACAGGCGCGCGGTCTCGAAAACCGGCAAACCAACGACGCCGGTGTAACTTCCCGTAACGGCCTCGACGAAGTCGCCCGCGAGGCCCTGAATCGCGTAGGCTCCCGCCTTGTCACGGGGTTCTCCACTTTGCCAGTACTCGCGCGCCTCGTCAGGACCGATATCGCGAAATATTACCTCCGTGACCGACAGCACGCTCTCGACGCCTCGTGCCGAACGCACGGCAACGCCGGTCATGACCTGGTGACTGCAGCCGGACAGTGCTGCCAGCATGCGCAGCCCGTCCGCCTCGTCGCAGGGTTTGCCGAATGCTTCGCCGTCCAGCACGACGGCCGTATCGGCGCCAATGACGACGGTTTCCGGGCCGCAGCATGCCGCACCCGCCTTTTCGACAGCAAGGCGGACGACCATGACATCTGCGGATTCTCCGGGGTGCGGGCGCTCGTCGATATCCACGCCGGCGGCCGAAAACTCAAGCCCCATCTGCTCGAGTATGGCGCCACGGCGAGGCGATGAAGAGGCAAGATGCAACAGTGGGACGGCCATTGGAGTTTCGCGCGCCAGTCAGGAACGATGGTAGGGGTGGCCGGAGGCGAGCGACCAGGCACGATACATTTGCTCCGCGAGCAACACGCGGGCGAGGCCGTGCGGCAAGGTCAGGTCCGAAAGTGACCAAATGAAATCAGCGCGCTGCCGGCAGCGTTCCGAAACGCCGTCCGGCCCGCCGATAACAAAGCACAGGTCACGACCGTCGCTCTGCCAGTCGGATAAACGTGCCGCCAGGGTTTTGCTGGTCAATTGTTTGCCTCTCTCGTCGAGCAGCACGATCCGCTCGTCAGGGGTGAGCTTGCCGAGTATCAGTTCACCTTCGGTCTCGATGGCGCGCATCGCACTGTCGCTTTTGCTTCTTTTTGCGGTCGCGACGACGTCGAGCCTGAACTTCCACTGTGGCGGGAAACGCCCACTGTAAAGTCGAAATGCATCGTCGACCCATTGTGGCTGACGGTCGCCGACGGCTAGCAGCCGAATATGCACGTTCCAAGCGCCCTGCGGCTTAGGCCTTAGCGGTCCGTCGCGGCAAGGTCTCCGGCCGGACCGAGCGACCAGAGTTTCTCGAGGTTATAGAAGTCACGCACTTTGGGCAGCATGACGTGCACGAGCGTATCCTGCAGGTCCAGCAATACCCATTCGCCGCCACTTTCACCTTCGACGCCAATCGGCTTGTGGCCAGCCTTGGAAGCTTTTTCCGCCACGTTCTCGACCAGCGCCTTGACATGCCGGTTCGAGGTGCCGCTCGCAACGACCATGTAATCGGTAACGGTCGTCATATCGCGGACATCGAGCTTTACGATATCCTCCGCCTTGACATCATCGAGCGCATCGACAACCAGGTCACTCAATTGCTCGCTATTCATGCGCGCTGTTCTTTTTCATACGTTTCAGGTCTCCTCAATCACGAATATTCTTTGCATAACAATTACTCTCGATAATCAGATCACGCACCGCATCCGGCATCAGGAAGCGCGGATCGCGGCCTGCCGCGACAAGGTCCCTGATGTCTGTCGACGCAATCTCCAGCTGTGTCACCGCGTGAACGTGAATAAGACCATGGTGCGTCTCATGCAGTTCGTTGACCTGGTGCGTGCTGTGCTCACTGAGCAAGTCGCCGAGCGCCCCGTAGTCGGGCGCCCGCCAGCCCGGACGGTGGGCAACCACTATGTGGGCGAAATCCAGGATTTCATCCCAGCGGTGCCATTGCGGCAGGCCGAGAAATGCATCCATACCGAGAATCAGACCCAACGAGCGATCCGGAAATTCCTCGCGAAGGCTAAATAGTGTATCGATCGAGTACGACGGGCCGTCGCGTATCAGTTCCCTGTCATCGACGATGAATCCCGGCTGCCCCTCTGTCGCCCGTTGCACCATTTGCAGACGTAGCTCGGCAGCCGCAAACGTTATGCCGCGGTGTGGTGGGTCTCCAGCCGGTATAAAGCGCACCTGCTCGAAGGCCAGCGCCTGCAGCATCTCGAAAGCGGTTCGCAGATGACCGTAATGAATCGGATCGAATGTGCCACCGAAGATGCCAATCGGGCTCATCGGCGCGCTGTCCCTGTGCCTGTCCTGCTCATGCGGCCCTGCGGCCACCGAGCGCGAGGCCGAGCACGATATCGCTTGCTATTTGCCACGGGTCATCACGCGATTGGCCTTTCGCGGCTGCATCACCCCGGCCGGTCGCCTGCAACAGGCGATAGCAGGCGCCGTCAGGCAGGCGGCTCACACAATTGCGCACCAGCGCCTGGCGTTTGTGCCAGACGTGCGCTTTTTGCATTGCCGATCCGAGGTCGACCCGTTGCCGCACTGCATCGCTGAGACCGGCGAGCGTGCGTAACTCACGTCCCAGCGCCCAGAAAACGATAATCGGTTCCACGCCTTCGGCACGCAGCCCGCCGAGTATTTTCACCGCACGACGCGCGTCACCCGCGAGCGCAGCGTCAACCAGTTTGTAAACATCGTAGCGACTGCTGTTAGCCACAGCATTGGCGACATCTTCTTCAGTCACCGGCCCTTCGCCGAGCAACAGTCGAAGTTTTTCGATTTCCTGCCTGGCCGCCAGCAAGTTGCCCTCGACGCGATCCGCGATCATGCCTGCGGCACCGCGGTCGGGTTGCAGCCCGGCGGCGCGCATTCGCGCAGCAATCCAGCCCGGCAATTCACGTACATCCACGGGCCACACAGGCACAAAGACACCAGCAGCGTTGAGCGTTTTAACCCATTTCGATGAATTGCCGCTTTTGTCGAGTTTCGGCGTGCTGACGATCAGCATCAACTCGGGCCCCAATTGCTCCACGAACTCGACGATGGTATTGCTGCCTTCCCTGCCCGGCTTGCCCGTCGGCAGGCGCAATTCGACAATGCGTTGTTCCGCAAACAGCGACAGATTGGCACTCGATGCCAACAAGGACCCCCAGTCGAACCACTTCGTGGCGACATGCGATTCGCGAGACGTAAAGCCTTTTTCGCGCGCCGCGTGGCGAATACCATCGAGCGCTTCAGCGACAAGTAGGTGCTCATCACCAGAGACCAGGTAACAGGGTGCCAGGTTATTTTTCAGGTGGGACGAGAGCTGGTTTGCCTGGATTTTCACGCAATCAGGTGGGGCTGCTTAGCTTTCGGATCATACAGTGGCGACTCCGGATCACAAGCACGGCGGACGCTTCAGCCGAGTTGATCGAGGCTGATCGATTCACCTTCGAGTAACACCGGAATTCCGTTGGCGACAGGGTAAACCAGTTTTTCATCGTCGGTGATGAGCGCTTCGCCGAGCGGTTCCGACAAGACACTGCCGTCCCTGTTCGACACGGCGCCGGCTTCAATCGCGGAATTCACGCGATCGAGTGTGTCTCGCCGGGCAATCGCGAGCCCCTTGTGTGTCACCGGGCAACGAAGAATGGTCAGAAGGCGTTTGTCCATGGGCTCCTCAGCGTTATCAGAATCTCTATAAACCTCTGATTTATAAAGGGTTGCTGCCGATATTGTTATACTATATCATTTGCGACCGAATGCAGTACGCCTCGAGTCGCGGCTGCTCCAGCATAACGGCATCGCCTGATGAATCAAACACCCATGAAATCGACAGACTGGCTCGACGGCGCGGCCGTCGGACTGTCAGGATTGTGCCTCTTGCACTGCCTGGCGCTGCCGTTCGTGGTTGCTGCATTGCCGATCCTGATGCCGTTTGCCGAGGGGCATCTGCACGCGCAAATGCTATATATCGTCGTGCCCCTCAGCGTCGTGGCGATCGGCCTCGGCTTCAGCAAGCATCGCAATCTGCGGGTTGTGTTCGCGGCGAGCGCCGGACTCTTACTGCTGTTGATCGGAGCAACCGTTGCGCACAGCAATCTCGGTATCGTTGCCGACCGCGTTTTCACGATCAGTGGCGCGCTGGTGCTCGCAGCCGCACATTGGTTTAACGGCTTGTTATCGCGCAGGCACCGCTGCATTCCAACTAGCGGCTGAGGACGTTTACTAACTCGTCGTTGTGGCACGCCTCCGCCGCTGCAATTGCCTTTGGGAGATCTGCCAACAGCGGCCGAAATGTCTCGTTAACCAGGCGGCAACGCATCATCAGCTTCACGGCAGCAACCTGGTTGTTGTGGTCGAGCAAGCGGCCGAGATATTGCTGCGCCAGCAAGAGTCCCGCGTAGGTATCTTCCCAGCGCAACATCTGATCGAGGAACCACGGCCATGCCTCGTCGGGATCCGGGTCTTTGATGAGCCAGTCATAGATGTGCTCGAGCCCGCCATCGCGATTGCCGCGACTCACAAATCCGTAACCGTGATTTAGAACCTTGCTGCGCTCGCCTTGCAGTCCTGACACCACCTTCTCCACATCCGGCTCTATCGCATCCGGTATGTCGATCTCGTCGAGCAGTTTTGCGCGCCCGATGATGGCGCCGGTGACAGCAAAGAATGAGGCCAGCAGGCAAACCTCTACGATGTTCTGCAGCCATGTCGGTAACACGCCGAGCAATGTCGGTAGCAAGACGATCAGCACCGCAGTTGCAGGGCCATACCAGTAGCCTTTCCCGCAACGGCGAATCAGTCTGTCGATCGCGCGCGGATCAATGCTCTGCAACGGCGAATGGGTGATGATCAGAATGCCGACGATCGCGGGCAACACGGCGGCAAAACCGAGACCCAGGATCAGCGCCGGCAAATCGCCGAATATTCCCCCTGCCTCACGCACGAGCAGAGCCATCACGACGATCGGAATGACCGGAAACAATGTCCATACATTGCCCACCAACGTGAAATATTCGACCCCGGGTGGTGCGGCCTCTTTACCGTATGCGCGCGCCTCGGCAATCATTGTCAGGTAGCGGAGATATGCCGGAACGACCGCAATCGCCAACCAGAAACCAAACGGGCCGGCCGCCGATGCAAGCGTGATGAGCAGCAGGAATGTGCCGAGGGCGACCAGCGTCGCAGATGACCTAAAAGGAAACGCCAACTCCCGCAGGTATTCACGAAGGCTCATGGTCGTCGTCCTGTCGTTCAGGTACCGGATCGTAGCCGCTGCCGCCCCAGGGATGGCAGCGACCGATGCGTTTTGCTGCAAGCCAGCTGCCTTTGAACAGGCCATGCTCACGCAGCGCCTCGATGGCGTACTCGGAGCAGGTCGGCTGGAAACGGCAATTGACACCGAGCCAGGGAGAGATCGCGATGCGGTACAGCTTCACGACGCCGATCAGCGGCCACGACAACAGGCGGCTGACCGCGTTCGCCATTACGCCGCCTGCAACGCCTCGGCGGCGAAGTTGCGGATGGCTTTCAGCATCGACGCCAAACCGTTGCTACGGGTGGGGCTCAGGTGTGCCTCGAGCTGCAGCGCCGTTACAAAATCCGGCGCGGTATCGAGGATGTCCTGCGGGCGTTTGCCGCTGTAGATGCGCAGTAACAGCGCGATCAGTCCGGAGACGATTGCGGCATCGCTGATCGCACGGAATTCGAGCCGGCCGTCACACTCGCTGGCAACGAACCAGACTTGCGACTGGCAGCCACGAATCTTGTTGGCGTCGATGCGATCGCTTTCGGGAAACTCGGGCAGCCTCCGGCCCAGGTCGATCAGGTACTGATACCGATCCATCCAGTTGTCGAAGAACTGGAATTCCTCAATCAGCTCTTGCTGGGCGACTGCTACTTCACTATTCATGCACTGCTCATGCCTTGCGCCAGGTGGTCCCTTCGGGACCGTCCTCGATTTGCACGCCGGCTGCGGCCAGTTCGTCACGGAATGCGTCCGCGGCAGCAAAATCTTTGGCTGCGCGCGCCGCATTGCGCTTGTCGATGATCGCGTTGATGTCCTCGACCGACAGTTCACCTTCGACATGCCCGGCAAACCAGGCTTCCGGATCGTTTTGTAGCAGACCCAGAAATTCGCCGGTTGCAATCATTACCGCAGCGAGTTTCTCCTGTTCGACCGCATCGGTTTCCTTGTTGAGCATTTTGGCGAGTCCGAAAAACTCGGCCATGGCCCTGGGCGTGTTGAGATCATCCTCGAGTACGGCGATCACCGACTCGAGCGGTTCTGCATTCGCTTGCGCCTCATCGGAAATCTCTATGCCACGCACGGCGCCATAGAGTCGATCGAGCTTCCCTCGCGCATCCTCGACGGCTTCGTCGGACCAATCGAGCGGTTGACGATAGTGCGCACTCAGCAACGCGAGGCGGATGACTTCCCCGGGGATCGTTTCGATCAGTTGGTGTACCAGCAAGACGTTGCCCAGTGATTTCGACATTTTCTCATGGTCGATGCTGAGGAAGCCGTTATGCACCCAGTAGCGCGCGAAGTCGGCGCCATCATGGGCGCAACGGCTTTGCGCCAGTTCGTTTTCATGGTGCGGGAAAATCAGGTCCTGACCGCCGGCGTGAATGTCGATCGTACTACCGAGGTGTTTCGCCGCCATGGCGGAACATTCGATGTGCCAACCCGGGCGGCCCCGACCCCACGGCGAGTCCCAGCCCGGTAACTCCGGCGTGGATGGCTTCCACAACACGAAGTCGTGTGCGTTTCTCTTGTAGTCTGCGACTTCGACGCGCGCGCCGGCAATCATTTCGCGCAGACTGCGCTTCGACAACGCGCCGTAGTCAGCATACGCCTCGACATCGAACAACACATGACCGCTGGACTCGTACGCGGACGCGTTTTCGACCAGCGCCTCGATCATCTCAACCATCTCCGCAATGTGTTCGGTGGCACGCGGTTCGATATCGGGCGGCAGGACACCGAGTGCGGCCATGTCCTCGTTGTAGATCTGCATGAACTTTTCGGTGATCTCGTTGATCGGCTTGCCGGTCTCGATGGATGCCGCATTGATCTTGTCGTCGACGTCCGTGAAATTGCGCGCGAACGTCAACCTGTAATGGCGACGCAGCACACGTGCGAGCAGATCGAATACGACCGCCGGACGCGCGTTGCCGATGTGCGCGTAGTTGTAGACGGTGGGACCGCACAGGTACATCGTGACCTCCCCTTTGACGAGAGGCTCGAACGGGACTTTCTTGCCCTGGCGGGTATCGTGCAGCTGGATGGTCATTCTCTTAGCGAGGTGGCGCCCAAAGGCGTGAATGATAGCAATATTGCCGAGTTCGGCAGAGCCCTGTAATCTTCCGGTCCCCGGATGCGTCTCAGAGGAACCAGCAATGTCGGGCATCACGGTCAAATTTCAAGCCCGCCAGTCCATTGAGCAGGTCGAAGAAGGTAGCGATCTCGCGCCGAAGTTCGACGACCGCGGCCTGATTACGGTGGTAACAACGGATGCCGATTCCGGCGAGCTATTGATGCAGGGGTACATGAACGCCGAGGCGCTCGGCCTGACCATTAAGACCGGTGAGGCCCACTATTACAGTCGCAGCCGCCAGGTCCTGTGGCACAAGGGCGCGACGAGCGGATTCGTGCAACGGGTTCGGAAATTGCTCGTCGACGACGATCAGGACTGCATCTGGTTACGCGTCGACGTCGAGGGCGGTGCCAGTTGCCATGTTGGTTACCGCAGCTGTTTCTATCGCCGTGTACCCACGGGCGAAGAATTCGGCAAAACCGAGGTCGAGGGTCGCGTGGATCTCGTCTGGACGGATTCGGAGAAAGTCTTTGACCCTGAAGACGTGTACGGTGACGCGCCCAACCCCACTCTCCTCTAGCATGATGAGCTCGTCCGACATTGATCGCACGAAGAGTCTGCTTTACCGCCCGAAAACGGCCATTCAACTGGCAGGATGCTGACAGGCCGCGAACCATTTCACCTTGGAATCTCCACTAATTTTGAGTCTTCGACCAGGGCATCCCGGCGATCGCCGAGTGCCGCTAATCGATCTCTGTCCAGCACGTCACCAAGCTCCGCACGAAGTATTTTGTCATTGAGGTCAAGCAACGCGTCTCGCCATTGATCTCCAATATCGAGCTCGACTCCCTGCAGATATGCCGGCCGGCTCGTTTGCAAACCAAACGAATTTTCATGATCAACCAACATCAAGTACCAGTCGTCGGAACTGTACAACATCGACGAAGGAGTCCGCGTGGGGTTGTGAATCAGCGCGTCGAAGACATACATGGCACCCATTTGCCGATCCAGGGAACACGGCGCCCCGACGCCTTTTCCGTCAGCTACGCGTTCGCGTTCGGTCATGGTATCGGCCGGCATGAACTGCAACGTCCCTTTTCGTCCCAAAAGTTCACGACGAACCGTTACCGGGACCATGCCGAGTCCCAACAGGCGATCTAGTTTGTACGCTGCAAGCTCGGACACGAAGCTTTCTTCTTGTGGTAACTCGCGAAAATAGGCAAACAGCGCTTTCTCGTCTGCAACGACCTGTACGAGTTTCCACGCAAATCCGCTCGCGTCTGAAGCAAAGACATCACCATTGGCAAGAATGTCCGCCAGTTCATCGTCATTGATCGCCATGGACGCATGACCAACGCGCAACGGGTGCGCTATTGGCAACAAATCCGTCTCGCCGCCCTGATTCACCACATTCAGCTGGCCGCCTTCGATAATCAGAGCGTTGCCGCTGCCCTTGTAGTGCCCTTTCAGCATGCCAGTATCAATCTCAACGATGCGTCCGTTCATGCGTTGTTGTACGCGACGTGTGATGGTCGTCGTGTGTCCGAAAACAACGCGCGTCGCACCGATTTCGCCCAGCGCGGCGTTCAACCCATCTCCTTCAATGAGCCTGCTGCAGGTTGCTGTACCGCGATACCATGTTGGACCGGCCGGCCTGTGCAAGTCAGAGTCGCTGAGGTCAATAATGTCCTGGGCCCAGCTCACGAACCCTTCCTCTATTTGTCCGGTCTCGATCTTCTGCCTCAGTATCCAGCGATTCTGCATGAACCTGTCAATCGGACTCATGACAGCCGCATCCTCGAGCTTTGCCCGCGTGGTTACGTAGTCATGCAACTCTTGCTTAAGCACAACGTTGACACCCGCAAGCCCATGCTCAGCAACGAGGGGCGGCAAACCGCCGTGCACGAACGCGGTATCGTTGATCACGATCACCAGTGGCTTCTCGAGCAGCCAGTTTCCGTACTCGCCGTCATGTCGGAAAGCCCGACGATGGCCGAAAAACCCGGGTGGCGCCCGCTTGTCAAACTCCCACCGTACAGTCGCTTCGTCACTATCCGCCGGCTTGCGGCGACGAAATTGTTGATACCAGAATTCTCGTTCTTCAGCTGATTCGATATCCAGGAACGCGGCGTATTCTTCATTGGCAACATCGCGAAGATCGCCAATGAGGTTCATTACCTCATGATTGCCAAGAAGTTGATGCACCCGACCGCCGGCGAGAGGCGCCTCATGCTCCAACCGTATGATGAGGTCCATCACGCGTCGTGAATCCGGGCCACGATCCAGCACGTCGCCTGTAATTACGAAGTGCGTTTTGCCACCGCTCCAGGCGAGCTTGTTGTCAACTACATCTGCTTCCTGAAGCGTCGCAACCAGAGCGTCGTAAGCGCCATGAATGTCACTTACCGCGACAATTCGCTCGACGCCTGAAAAATGCCATTGATCCGCTTGTGCCGGGGGCAACGGCAGACACAGGCATGCGAGCAACCCCATTACGCGGCCAATATGTGGAACCAGCCTGATTGCGGGCCTGGTTCGTGTGTTGGAAAAGGCTCTTCCGTTAATTGAACAACTCACCGAAACCGCACCTCTGCCCCCACCGAAGTTGAATCGCCCATCAATGCCGCCGACGGTACTCGCGGCGTTTTGCGGCGGCTGGCTGGGGTTCTCGCTCGGCCAGTTCCTTGGCCTGGTAAACGTATTCAATCGTACCAATGAGCCAAAGGAAATAGCCGATGAGTTCGATGAACTCTTCGACGGCGAGTTTGACGATTCGCTCATAGGCATCACCGAGCATTGCCTGCCACAGGGGCTCGTGACCGACGAGGATCGAATACGCGAACAGTATGACCGCGCCGGCGTAGATCAGCGTCAGCCCCGGTGATGGCCAGATTCTGGCCAGCGCGATGCTCATGCGCTTGCGATGCCGGTAGCAATAGGCAATGAGCAAGGCGCCGACAATTGCAACAAGCATCTGCCAGAGATTGTCGATCAGGTAACGATCAAAGAAGTAGTGCATCTCGCGAATCAGGAACACAAGTGCCAGACCACCGAACAAGAACGCCAACGGGCGTTGCGTGTGACTGTACTTCGCAACCCAGCCCATAAGCAGTCCGCAAACTACGAGTATCAGGAGCTGGATGATTTCGACCGCCGAGAACTCGCTCGTGCCGTAGACGTCGCTGCCATTGACGAAGATATGCATGCGCAGGCTGCCCGGATACGCGACCTCGAGCTGTGTCAGCGTCGCGGTAATCGCCGCGATGCCGAAGAAATACAGGACATAGCGAAACCAGGCCATGCCCGACTATACACCGCGGACCCGACTACCCGGCAAGCAAATGATCTTGCGTTAGTTATTGTTCAAGTGCGCAGCGAGAACACGGGATTGTCCGCGGCGGTGACAAGCTCGCGCTCGAGCAACCAGGCCCTGGCGTCCCCGGCATCGGATTCGAACCAGCATTGCGTATCCCCCAGGCGAAAACTGTAGCCCCAGGCATCCATGTCCTGCATCAGGCGCGACCGGCCAACGCCCGCGATATGGTCGGCCAGCAGGATTTGCAAATAGCACACGGCAGACTCCTCGAGGTCGTCACCGCCCGCGTCGCGGTGCAGGCACTCGCGGCGCTCTTCGTCCATGCAGATCACGTGACAGGTTTCGTGCAGTAGTGAATGCACAGGCGTGTCCAGCCGCACGTACACGTTTCGACCGACGACACCAGCCTCCGGTTCGCCCCAGAAACTCCCGGTGATATCGGCGCCGTCGTCGAGCAGCTGCAGAGACAGCCCGTAGCGTGTGAGTAAGCGCGTCAGGTTGTTATACCGCACATCGGCGACGGTAAGGACAACGGAGTCATCGGCCACGGCGAATGCCGGCATCAAATCGCGGATATCCGCTTCATGACGATGCGCACGAGGTCGTCGACGATGGCATCGCGCAATACCTGTTCTTCCCTGGCTTTGCCGAGCACGAGCGTGGAATCGTAAGTGTAGTGGCGCGTCATTGTCACGTCCTGCGGCTCAAGAAGGCTCTTCGCACCGCTCGTTATCGTGTAGCGAACGGCGTAGAAGACCTCGAATTCGGTCGGCACGTTACGCGCCGATACCGACAACACGCGCTGACCCGTGAAATCATGAAGTATCGTCAGCGTGGCCGCAGTATCAGTTGGCGCATCCAGCACTTCGACACCCGCTGCCAGCAGATTGCGACGCAATTCACGGTAGAAGAGACTGAACTCATCCGACGCGGAGATGTAGGTTCGCTGCATCTCCGCGGGCGTCGTCGCGGCTCCCTGCATATGAAAGCCGCAACTTGCGAGCGAGGCCAATAGCAGAAATGCGACGGCCCTAGACAACGATGTTCACCAGCCTGCCAGGCACCAGTATCGTCTTGCGGACCTCTCCACCGTCGATAAACCGTTGCGCATTGGGGTCCGCCAATGCCTGCTCGATGATCGACTCCTTGTCCGCGTCCGCTGCAACCGAGATCTTGCCCCGCAGCTTGCCATTGACCTGTACGACGATCTCGACGAGATCGCGCTCAAGTGCAGACTCGTCGGCCGCGGGCCAGGACTGATCGATTAACGCCGTTGCATGGCCGAGATGATTCCACAGCGCATGGCAGATGTGCGGCACGATCGGCGATAGCATCAGCACGACGGCTTCGAGCGCTTCGCGTTCGACCCCTCTGCCCTGTTCGGAGCCGTCTTCAAAGCGATTGATGGCATTCAGTAGCTCCATCGAGGCAGCAACCGCGGTATTGAACATGTTGCGGCGACCAATATCGTCGGAGATTTTCCGTATGGTCTCATGCGTCTTGCGACGCAGGTCTTTCTGCGACTCGTTCAAGGCGGACACGTCGATATCTGCACCGATTCCGTCGTCGACGTGCTTGTGCACCGCCGACCAGAAGCGCTTCAGAAAACGCGAGCTGCCCTGCACGCCTTCGTCCGACCATTCGAGCGCCTGCTCCGGCGGCGCAGCAAACATCATGAACAAACGCACGGTATCGGCACCGTATCTTTCGATGAGTTCCTGCGGATCGACGGTATTGCCCTTGTTCTTGGACATCTTCGCACCGTCTTTCAGCACCATGCCCTGGGTCAGCAGGTTGGTGAACGGTTCGGAGGCCGACGTCAGCCCTTCGTCGCGCATGACGCGCTGGAAAAAACGTGAATATAGCAAGTGCAGGATCGCATGCTCGATGCCGCCCGTATACTGATCGACGGGCATCCAGTACGCCTCGCGCTCGTCGAGTATCGCCTTGTCACTGTCCGGGCAGGCATAGCGTGCGAAATACCATGACGACTCGACAAACGTATCGAAGGTATCCGTCTCGCGGCGCGCCATTTTGCCGCACTTCGGACAACTCGCCTCGTAGAATTCGGGCATGTCCTTGAGTGGCGAACCGTGCCCGGTGAACTCGACGTCCTCAGGCAATACCACCGGCAGGTCTTCCTCCGGCACGGGCACTGCGTCGCAATCGTCACAATATATGATCGGAATCGGCGTACCCCAGTAGCGTTGCCGCGACACGCCCCAGTCACGCAGCCGGTAGTTGATGGAGCGCTTGCCGCGGCCGGAGTCCTCGAAGTAGTCGGCGATCGCATTGAATGCCGTTTCGTAATCCATGCCGTCGAATTTGCCGGAGTTGACAAGCACGCCCCGCTCGATGAACACGGCCTCGTCGATGTCAATTTCGCTGCCATCTTCGGGCGCGATGACTTGCTTGATCGGTAAACCATGCTTTTTCGCGAATTCCCAATCGCGCTCATCGTGGCCCGGTACGGCCATGACAGCGCCGGTGCCGTAGCTCATCAACACGAAATTCGCGACCCACAACGGCACCTTCTCGCCGGAGATTGGATGCAGGGCGTCGATACCGAGTGCCATACCCTTCTTCTCCATGGTCTCGAGCGTTGCCTCGGCCGCATCGGTCTTCCGGCACTCCTCGATGAAAGCGGCAATTTCGGAATTGCCGGCCGCCGCCTTTTCGGCCAGCGGATGCCCCGCTGCGACGGCCATGTAGGTCACGCCCAGCAAAGTATCCGGACGCGTCGTGAACACGGTCAGCGGCTCGTCCTCTCCCTCGACATCGAACGACAGCTCGACTCCCTCGGAACGCCCGATCCAGTTTCGCTGCATCGTCTTGACCGAGTCCGGCCAGCCCGGCATACGATCGAGTTCGTCGAGCAACTCGTCGGCATACGCTGTGATCTTCATGAACCACTGCGGAATTTCGCGTCGCTCGACGAGCGCGTCGGATCGCCAGCCGCGGCCATCGATGACCTGCTCATTGGCAAGTACGGTCTGGTCGACCGGATCCCAATTGACCACCGAGTTCTTGCGGTACACGAGGCCCTTGTCAAACATTTTCGTGAACAGCCATTGCTCCCAGCGGTAATACTCGGGCCGGCACGTCGTCACTTCGCGTGTCCAGTCGTAGCCATAGCCCAGTCGCCGAAACTGGTCGCGCATGTCTTCGATGTTTTTGTAGGTCCATTGCGCCGGCGGCACGCCGCGCTTGATCGCGGCATTTTCGGCGGGCATGCCGAATGCGTCCCAGCCCATGGGCTGCAACACGTGCTTGCCCTGCATGCGCTGGTAGCGAGCAATGACATCGCTGATCGTGAATACCCGTACGTGACCCATATGCAGCTTGCCGCTCGGATACGGGAACATCGTCAGGCAGTAGAATTTTTCCTTGCTGTCGTCTTCCTGTACTTCGAAACAATGCGACTCATGCCAGTAGTCACGAGCGGTTTTTTCGACGGATTCTGGGTTGTAGGTGGTACTCATCGACGTTCTTCGGGTGTCCGCTTGCGAAAACCGGAAGCGTACAGCAACACGCAGACGTTCGCAGCAGCCGCAGCCATGCAGTCTCAGAGGTTGGCGCGATTACGCAGCCAGAAGCCCGCCAGGATCAGCAGGCAAAGGCCGATGATCGGTTTGTTGCCGGTGCTGGCATAAGGCGTGCTGCCCTTGCGGGGTTCGACATCCATCGTCAGAGTGACGGGCGCGAACTGTGCGCCGACCTCGAGGAGCTCGCCGGTATGGCTGATGAATGCACTGATGCCAGTGTTGGTCGCCCGGATCGCGGCGCGGCCGACTTCGAGTGAACGCATTCTCGCGATCTGCAAATGCTGATGCGGGGCGATCGAGTCGCCGAACCAGGCATCATTGCTGACGTTGATTAGGATGGAAGCTTCCGGCAACGCATAGAGTTGCTCCGCGCCGTAGGCATCTTCGTAGCAGATGGCAACGGCGAACTTTTCGCCGTTGGCGGCTTCGAGCAGTGGCTGCATGTCCGCGCCACGCGCGAGATCGTTATACGGCAGGCTCATCATCCGCATCCACTCGCGCACCTCCGCGGGTACCGGGAAATACTCGCCGAACGGCACCAGGTGCCGTTTTCGATACACCTGGCGTCGGTCGCCGGCAACCAGCATGACACTGTTGAAGAGCCGATTCTCGCCGCGACTCTCATCCCGTTCCAGGATGCCGAACAGTATCGTGCGGCCGCTCACCCGCGTGTCTGCCTGCAAGGCCTCGATATACGACTGGACGCGATCATTCGGCGCTGGAATTGCGGCTTCTGGCCAGACGATGATGTCGCTGTCTTGTGCCTGCCATGCGGCGGCGCGATAAAACTCGAGTGTTGACTGCAGACGTTCCGGTAACCATTTCTCGTCCTGAGAAATTCCTGCCTGGACCAGCGTGCTTCGGACAGGGGGTCCGGATGGTTCTGTCCAGTCGACGAATTTCAGAATTCCGCCGCTGAACAGTGGCAACAAGATCAGTGCGAGCGCAACCCAACGCTGCCTGCCTGTCGTCATGAACGCGACGAGCACTGCTGTCGCGCTCAGCATGGTCATGAACGACACACCGTAGATACCGATTACGGGTGCCCAGCCCGCAAGTACTGAATCGATCTGGCTATAACCGATCGCGAGCCACGGAAAACCGCTCAACACCCAACCGCGTAGCCATTCGACCAGCACCCAGGTCGCCGGAGCGACCACGAGCAACAACCATGGCTCGCCCGCGGCGACGCGGCTGATGAACCAGCCTGTCGCGAAAAGGTACGCAGACATGATCAATACGAGCCCGAACATGAGCAGCAACGCGATCCAGACCGGAGCCTGGCCAAAGACAACGACCGAGATAACTATCCAGTAGGTACCTGAGAGGAACAGCCCGACACCGAAGAAGAAGCTTAGCCAGCCCGCATCGCGCGGCGACGCGCTGACATATACATACAGCAATGGCAGCAGCAGAATCGGCACCAGCAACGACAGGCCGAAGGGCGCAAATGCCGTAGTGAACAGGCAGCCGAAGACGAACAATATCGCCCGACTGGTCCACGGCCGGTCAGCTGGCCATTGAAATATCGACCCCTTGAGTTCCACTAAGCGCCATTCCGTTGCACCTGGAGTGCATCGACGCGGCGCTTATCCGCCTTGGTCACGGAGAACTCGAAGCCGCCGAATTCGATACTCTCGCCGCGCCTCGGCAAGCGGCCGAGTTCGTGCATGACGAGACCACCAATCGTGTCGTACTCCTCGTCGCTGAGTTCACATTCGAAGAATTCATTGAAATCCTCGACACGCGTGAGCGCACGCACGGCGAAACAGGGCTTGCCATTACGGTCGCCCTCGGGGCGGATGAACTCGGCTTCTTCATGATCGTGCTCGTCGTCTATCTCTCCGACAATTTCCTCGAGTACGTCCTCGATGGTCAGGAGCCCGGCAACACCGCCGTATTCGTCGACGACGATAGCCATGTGGTTGTGACTATCCCGAAATTCCTTGAGCAGGGCATTGAGTCGTTTCGACTCGGGGATCACGACTGCTGCACGCAGCAACTTGCGGACGGGAACGTCCTTGGCGGCATCGCTGCCGAAGTAGCGCAACAAGTCTTTCGCGAGCAGGACGCCAAGCACTTCGTCGCGATCCTCGCCGATCACGGGAAAGCGTGAATGACCCGACTCGACGATGAGCCCGATCATCTTGTTGAAATCCTCGTCGATGTCGATGACGACCATTTGCGAACGCGGAATCATGACATCGCGAACCTGGGTCTCGGATACCTCGAGCACACCGGTGAGCATGCTCTTCTCCTCGGCATCGATATCGGCTTCCGATTGTTGAATGATGTCCTGGATTTCTTCGCGGCTCCAGGGCTCACCCTTGAACGCGCGCTTGAGGCGCGCGATCAGGCTGGTGTTCCCTGTGCCGCTGGTACTTGGCGGTTTGTCGTTCATCGAACCTTTACTAACGAACTTGAGTTGAGATGTCGTTCTGATGCAGGACGTCGCATTGTATCAGTTTCCTTGATAGGGATCGGCGATGCCGAGATCCGCGAGTATCTGCCGCTCGTGGCCTTCCATCTCACCGGCCTCACGCTCCGTCATGTGGTCGTAGCCGAGCAGGTGCAAGGTACCGTGCACGAGCATATGACCCCAGTGATCGCCGAGCGTCTTGCCTTGTTCGGCCGCCTCGGCAGCCACCACCGTGGCACAAACGACAATGTCGCCAAGCGCCGGCAATTCATCGGCCGGTAAGCCAGCCATGTCGCCCGCGGGAAACGACAACACGTTGGTCGGCTTGTCCTGATCACGAAAATCCCGGTTCAAAGTACGCATTTCATGTTCATCGACAATACGCACTGACACGTCCGCATCACGATCGGCATCGACAACGCCAACGGCGTGCTCGACCCACTGTCGAATGTCATCCGTCGACGGAATACCGGGAGCATTACTCGCGACTTGTACGTCGACATTCATGGTTCAACCGGCGGCCGCTACTGACTGGCGTCGTCGCCGACTTCATATGCCGCGACGATGCGTTGTACCAGCGGGTGACGAACAACGTCCTTCTTCGTGAAAAATGTAAACGCAATGCCGTCGACATTATCGAGAACCTGCGTAGCATTCTTCAGGCCGGATTGTTGCCCGGACGGCAGGTCGATTTGTGTGACATCGCCGGTCACGACCGCACGTGAACCGAATCCGATACGCGTCAGAAACATTTTCATCTGCTCGACACTGGTATTCTGCGCCTCGTCGAGAATCACGAAAGATTCATTCAGCGAGCGCCCGCGCATGAAAGCCAACGGTGCGATTTCGATGACATTTCTTTCGATGAGTCGCGTCACGCGGTCCGCGCCGAGCATGTCGTAAAGTGCGTCATACATCGGTCGCAGGTAGGGATCGACCTTTTGCGACATGTCGCCTGGCAAAAAACCCAGACGTTCGCCGGCCTCGACGGCCGGTCGTACCAGCACGATGCGACGTACCTGCTCCTGTTCGAGCGCATCGACTGCCGCTGCAACCGCGAGGTAAGTCTTGCCGGTGCCCGCCGGACCAATGCCGAATGCCAGATCGTAGTCACGCATGTTTCTCATGTACCCGGTCTGGTTCGCGCCGCGAGGACGGATCAGTTTCAGCCGCGTCTGGATTGCGAAACTCTCGGAATCGTCTGCTGAAGCGTCCGTCGACGCGTCTTCGGGCTCACCATCGTTCATCACAGACTCCTGCAGGAACATATGCACGCGTTCGGGATCCAGGCGTTCCGCGTCCGTCATATCGAACAGACCGTGCAACACGTGACTACCGAGCTGCGCGGCGCCCGGTTGCCCGGTGACACGAAAATGATTGCCACGGCTTGCGATTTCAACGTTGAGGCGGCGTTCGATTTGCCGCAGGTGATCATCAAACTGGCCGCAAAGGTTGGCCAGACGATCATTGTCGGCGGGCTCGAGAACGATGTCCCGAGATATCTGGACTGCATTCAAGATCGGTGCTTCAGACCTAGTAAAGTAGTTCTTCACAGCCTACCGCGAAGAGGGTAGATTGAAAAGGAAATGAGTCACGCGTTGCGTCAGGCCGCGACCTTGCTACCAACTCGGCGCCCGCGCAGGGAATTCGGCAAGGCTTCAGTGATGACAACGTCAACAAACTGACCGATGACGGATGCAGCGGCGTCGAAATTCACCCAACGATTGTTCTCGGTGCGGCCCGCAACCTGCCGCCCGCTCTTCTTCGAGGTCTTCTCAACAAGCACGCGCTGCGTTGTGCCGACCATCGACTGGCTGATGTCGTGCGCTTGCTGGTTGATTCGCGCCTGCAGAATCTGCAGGCGCTGCTTTTTGACCTCGAGCGGCGTGTCGTCGGGCAGACTCGCCGCCGGCGTGCCGGGGCGCGCACTGTAAATGAAGCTGAAGGACTGATCGAAGCCGATTTCGGCGATGAGGTTCATCGTTGCTTCGAAGTCCTTGTCCGTTTCACCGGGAAATCCGACGATGAAATCCGAAGACAAGGAAATGTCGGGACGCGCCTCACGCAGCTTGCGAATTTTCTGCTTGTACTCAAGCGCCGTATGGCCGCGCTTCATCAGCGAGAGAATGCGGTCCGAACCATGCTGCACGGGAAGGTGCAGGTAGTTCGCAAGTTTCGGCACCTCGGCATAAGCCTGCGCGAGACTGTCCGTAAACTCGACCGGGTGCGACGTCGTAAAGCGAATGCGATCGATGCCATCGACCGCCGCTACGTAATAGATAAGTGTCGCGAGATCGGCAATCGAACCATCGTGCATCGGACCACGAAAGGCGTTGACGTTCTGGCCGAGCAAATTGATCTCGCGGACACCCTGCTCCGAAAGTTTGACAACCTCGGCGACGACATCGTCGAGCGGCCGGCTGATTTCCTCGCCGCGCGTGTACGGCACGACACAGAAACTGCAGTACTTGCTGCAGCCTTCCATGCACGACACGAATGCAGTGGGCCCGTCGGCGCGCGGTTCCGGAAGGCGATCGAACTTTTCGATCTCGGGAAACGAAATGTCGACGACCGCATCGTGTTTACGTTGCACGTCGTCGATCATCTCGGGCAGGCGATGCAAGGTCTGCGGTCCGAACACCAGGTCTACGAATGGCGCCCGCTTCGTGATGCCGTCGCCCTCCTGGCTCGCGACACAGCCGCCAACGCCGATCATGACGCCGTCGCGACCCTCCTTGATGGGGCGCCAGCGGCCCAACTCGGAAAACACCTTTTCCTGTGCCTTCTCGCGAATGGAACAGGTATTGACCAGCAGCAGATCGGCCTCCGCGACCGTGTCCGTCAGCTCGTAGCCATGGGACTCACGCAGCACGTCGGCCATCTTCTCCGAGTCGTACTCGTTCATCTGGCAGCCGAAGGTCTTGATGTAGAGCTTTTTCGTCATACGACAATTCTAGTCGGAAAATGAAAGCGCGCGCAGACCAGTACTACCAGCCGCGCGCGTGAGAAACAGATCCGTCTATCGCTTACTTCAGAAGGGAATGTCGTCGTCGAACTCGTCAGCCGCTGGCTGCGGCGGCGCGCTCGAGGGACCGGGGCCCGATGCCATCGGTGCAGAGCCGCCGCCACCACGGCCGCCAAGCATCTGCATCTCGTCCGCGATGACTTCCGTCGTCCAGCGATCGTTGCCGTCGCGATCCTGCCACTTGCGCGTGCGCAGTTTGCCTTCGATATAGACCTGCGAACCTTTGCGCAGGTACTCGGCGGCGATCTCGGCCAGACGATTGAACATCGCTACCTTGTGCCACTCCGTGCGTTCTTTTTGTTCGCCGGACTGTTTGTCCTTCCATTGCTCGCTGGTGGCGACCGAGAGGTTGGTCACGGCACTGCCGCTCGGCATGTAACGCGTCTCCGGGTCCGCGCCGAGATTGCCGACGATGATGACTTTGTTGATTCCACGGGGCATAACGATTCTCTTGTTTGGAGCGCTTTTCGAGCGCGATTGGCTTTTTTGTACCCTCTCGAGGGGGCACTTATTGTAGATGCTACCCACTCAAATACCACCCCGATTTCTGGGTTTAAGCGGATATTTTCCGAACAGGTTGTAGGAGCACGCCCCAGCGCGCGATTCAATTAGAAATTAGGGTCAGAGTCACATTTTTCGAATGCAGCTGAGCGCGAGTATGCCCGGAACGATCAAAAATGTGACTCTGATCCTAATTTTGCGATCGAAACCGCCCGAAGCTCTGCAATGCCAGCCAGATCGCCGCGAGCAACACGCAGACGAAGAACACGTCCGCCGGCCGCCCGGCCGCAAGAAACCGCCCACCGATGAGCCCGCCGACGAACGCGCCAAAGAACTGCGCGCTCGCGAAGACGCCGAGCGAGGCGCCGCGGGAGTCGTCATCGGCGATCAGCGAGAGCCGGGCCGGCAGGCCCGCCTCGAGGAAATTGAATCCTGCGAAGAACAGCACGAGGCCCGCGAATACCGGCAGCACGGCGATCCCGGCGAAGGTCAGCACGAGCTGTCCGGCAAGCAACAGCGTGACGGCGATGCCGATCGTGGTGCCCTTTCCCTGGCGCTCATCGCGAATAATCAGCGGAATCGTGCCTGCGAGAGACAGCACCAGCGCCCCGACATACATCTTCCAGTGATCCGTCACCGGGAGCTCGAGCCGATCGACGAACAGGAATGGCAAAGCAACAAAGCTCGCCGTCAGAATCGCGTGCAGGAGGAATACGTAAACATCGACGCGCAGCAACTCCGGCCGAAACGCGCGGCTGAAGTCCCATCGCCGAGGTGCCGCGGGTTTCTGTACTTCGGCAGGCAGGGCCAGGAGCAGGATAGCGGCAGCGATCGCGAGCGCAGCGGCAAACAGGAACAATGCCGGGACGCCATACCGGGCCGAAAACAGCGGCCCGAACATCATAGCCATGAGGAATGCGCCGCCGACGCCTATTCCGAATACGGCCATTGAGCGCGTGCGCACGCCGTCGCGGGTCGCATCCGCGATCAGTGCCGTCAGTGTCGCGGAAATCGCACCGGCGCCCTGCAACAGGCGGCCGGCGATGACGCCGTGGATCGTATCGCTGTAGGCGGCGAGAACGCTGCCCAGCGCGAATATCGCGAGCCCGCCGACGATCACGGGAACCCGACCGATACGATCCGAAAGCGCCCCGAGCGGTATTTGCAGACCGGCCTGCGTCAGGCCGTACGCGCCCACAGCGAGTCCGATGAGGATCGGCGTTGCGCCTTCGAGGCTTGCGGCATACAGAGATAGTACCGGCAACAACGCGAACAGGCCGAACATGCGCAGCATGCCGATGAGCGCAATGACACCAACCGCGCGCCTCTCAGCGGGAAGCATGGTCTCGATGCTGTTGCTGTCCATCGATGTCATTGGTGGCCGTTTTTGCGCCGGTGTTGAAGGGCGGCGTATATTAGCAGGTTGGTCAACCAACACTCCGTCAATTATGAAATCCATCGATATCCGCGGCGCGAGAACGCACAACCTGTGCAATCTCGATCTCACCCTGCCGCGCGATAAGTTGATCGTCTTCACGGGCCTGTCGGGTTCGGGTAAATCCTCGCTCGCCTTCGACACAATTTACGCCGAAGGGCAACGCCGTTATGTCGAATCATTGTCGGCCTACGCGCGCCAGTTCCTTTCGATGATGGAAAAGCCCGACGTCGACCACATCGACGGTTTATCGCCCGCAATCTCGATCGAACAGAAATCCACCTCGCACAATCCTCGCTCGACTGTGGGCACGGTTACCGAGATCTACGATTACCTGCGCCTGTTATTCGCGCGCGCCGGTATCCCACGTTGCCCCGATCATGACACGACACTCGAAGCGCAGACCGTGAGCCAGATGGTCGACCAGGTACTGGCGATACCCGAAGGCACGCGCCTGATGTTACTCGCCCCGGTCGTCGATGAGCGCAAGGGCGAGCATGTGCAGCTCATGCAGGACCTGATGGCGCAGGGCTTCATCCGTGCGCGCATCAACGGTGAGGTCTACGAGCTCGATCAGCCACCGCAGCTCGATCTACGCAAGAAGCACACGATCGAGGCCATCGTCGACCGCTTCAAGGTCAAGGACGATGTTCGCCTGCGCCTCGCCGAGTCCTTCGAGACGGCGCTGCGACTCGCGGATGGCGTCGCTCGAATTGCCTGGATGGACGACAGCGGCGACGAGGAACTTATCTTCTCGGACCGCTTCGCCTGCAATATCTGCGGCTACAGCCTTATCGAACTTGAGCCGCGCCTTTTTTCGTTCAACAACCCGTCAGGCGCATGCCCGACTTGCGACGGTCTCGGCGTCAAACAGTTTTTCGATCCCGAACGAGTCGTCGTCAATCAATCCTTGTCACTGGCGGGTGGCGCGGTTCGTGGCTGGGACCGTAGAACCACCTACTACTACCAGATGATTCAGAGTCTCGCGGCGCACTACGACTTCGATATCGAGACGCCGTTCGAGGAGCTCGATGAAAAATTGCAGCAGATCATTCTGTTCGGCAGCGGCAACGATAAGATCGACTTCTTCTACCAGAACTCGCGTGGCATGGAAGTGCGCAAGCGGCATCGATTCGAAGGCGTGATCCCGAACCTCGACCGGCGCTATCGTGAAACCGAATCCGGCGCGGTACGCGAAGAACTCGCGAAATTTCTGAACAGCCAGGCCTGTCCCGATTGTGGCGGAACGCGATTGAACACAGCAGCGAGACACGTGTTCGTCGACGGCCATTCCTTGCCCGAGATTACGAGCAAGTCCGTTGGCAACGCAAAAGCATTTTTTCAGGAACTGGAACTCGAGGGCTGGCGAGGGACGATCGCGGACAAGATCGTCAAGGAGATCGGTGATCGCATCGGCTTTCTCTCCGACGTTGGCCTCGACTACCTGTCGCTCGATCGCAGCGCAGAGACCTTGTCGGGTGGCGAGGCGCAACGCATCCGGCTCGCGAGCCAAATCGGCTCGGGACTCGTCGGTGTCATGTACATCCTGGACGAACCGTCGATCGGTTTGCACCAACGCGACAACCAACGTCTGCTCAGCACGCTCACGCACCTCAGGGACATCGGCAACACCGTCATCGTCGTCGAGCACGATGAAGAAGCGATCATGACCGCAGACTACGTCGTCGATTTGGGCCCGGGCGCCGGCGTTCACGGTGGCAAGGTCGTCGCCGAAGGCACACCTGATGAGATCAAGAATGAACCTAAGTCATTGACTGGTCAGTATTTATCGGGCAAGCGTAGCATCGCGATACCGGATAATCGCTACCAGCCTGACGCGGAGCGACAAATCACGATTGTCGGCGCCACGGGCAATAACCTCAAAAGCATCGAAGCCTCGATCCCGATCGGACTGATGACTTGCATCACCGGCGTCTCCGGCTCCGGCAAGTCAACGCTCGTCAATGACACCTTGTATAAGGCGGTTGCGGATCTCCTCAATCGCACCAACCGCAACCCGGCGCCACACGACGAGATTCGAGGCCTGGAACTCATCGACCGCGTCATCGATATCAGCCAGAGCCCGATCGGTCGCACGCCACGTTCGAACCCCGCCACCTACAGCGGCCTGTTTACCCCGATCCGCGAGTTATTCGCGGGCACACAGGAATCACGTTCACGCGGCTACATGCCGGGTCGTTTCAGTTTCAACGTCAAGGGCGGTCGTTGCGAGGCTTGCCAGGGTGACGGCGTCATCAAGGTCGAGATGCACTTCCTGCCCGACGTGTATGTACCCTGCGACGTATGTCGCGGCAAACGCTACAACCGCGAAACACTGGAAATTCGTTACAAGGGCAGGAATATCAATGAAGTCCTGGAGATGACCGTCGAAGACGCGCTCGAGTTTTTCAAGAACGTGCCTGTCGTCGCGAAGAAGCTGCAAACGCTCACGGATGTCGGGCTGTCCTACATTCGACTAGGGCAGAACGCGACCACGCTCTCGGGTGGTGAAGCACAACGCGTCAAGCTCGCGAAGGAGCTGTCGAAGCGCGATACCGGAAGGACGCTTTACATCCTCGACGAACCAACTACCGGACTGCACTTCCACGACATTGAACATCTGCTCGAAGTGCTGCACCGACTGCGAGATCGCGGCAACACGATCGTCGTCATCGAGCACAATCTCGATGTCATCAAGACAGCCGACTGGATCATCGACCTGGGACCCGAGGGCGGCGACGGTGGTGGTGAGGTGATTGCAACCGGCACTCCCGAGGACGTGGCGGCTAACGCGCAATCATTTACCGGTCAGTACCTCAAACCGCTCGTTGATGGCAGAGGCGAAGCGCGCAGCCGAGCCCGGGTCGGTACGTAAGTAGAGTGACGGTTCGATCAGCTCCAGCTCCATGAGCAGGAAGCGGTCCGCCCCGTCCCGCACGAAGTCGGCGCGAACGTAAACCGGTAGTGGTTCGACGAGAGCAACGACGTCGTGCGCAGTGTCGATCAACGCCTGCGGCGCATCAACGCCCAGGATGTCCGCACCAAATTCCTCCTGGCTGCGGAAGTCACCCTCCCGGGGCTTTTTCAGGATTGCGTGACTGTAATCGCCATTGAAGAAAAACGTCGAGTACTCGCCTTCGGACTGCACACTATCCACGAACGGCTGCACGAAGAATGGACGAGCTGCGTAGGTCTGATGAAGTTCATCGAGAACCGCATCCGGTACCGGCTGCGTCAACACGACGATGTGGTCGGAGTTTGCCCCGACGAGGGGTTTGACAACTATCTTGTCCTTGTCATGCGCTGCGAACCAGCCGGCGATATCCCCTTCATCAAACACATCGTGGAACAGGCTCGGCACAATTCCTGCACCGCGCGACTCGAGATCCCTGAGGTAATTCTTCTCCAGATTCCAGTGCACAAGGTCGACACTGTTGACGAGCACCGCAGACGACGACTCGATGCGTTCGAGCACGCCGAGAAACGCTGCAACGTCGTTTTGATAGTCCCAGGGCGTACAGATGTAGACGAGATCGAAGTCGTCCCAGTCGATGTCCGGATCGCGCCAGGGGACCATCTCGGCGCTCCAGCCGAGCTCGGCCATCGGTTCGAAACTCAGGTCGGCGTCCGAAACGAAATCGCCGAAGTCGTCCATTGTGAGGTAGGCACAGCGCCTGCCCATTCTGGTTGCTCCTGTCACACGCTCTGAAGCGCCCGGAGCTTACACCGATTCCTGATTACGGGCAGGGGTTTTGTTCAGGGCGGCCAGTTGCCGGTCATGCGCCCGGCCAAGCAATACCAGCGCAAGCACCGCGCCGATTAGCGCGAGAAGCATGTCCGACTGCGTGTCCCAGATGTATCCCTGGGTGCCCAGAAACGCGTCGGCCGCTTCATCCGAATACAGCGCCACCCACCATTCGACTAATTCGTAAAACGCGCTCACCGCGAGGCAGAAACAGACGATGAAGAAATTCCGCCACCGCGCCGAGTTGAACACCTCGAGACGAATGACCACCTCGCGCGTGATGATCGCGGGAATAAAGCCCTGCGCCAGGTGGCCGAGCTTGTCGTAATTGTTGCGCGGCGGATCGAACAGCTCGCGGAACCAGTCGCCGACCGGTACTTCGGCATAAGTGTAATGCCCGCCGACCATGAGAATGACGCAATGGACCAGTATCAAACCGTACGCGAGCTGCGTCAGCGGGAAACGCTGGCGCGTCGCGAGCAGGATCGCAGCGCCGGCGATTGCCGGCGCCACTTCGAGCATCCACGTCGCCGTGTCTTTGGGCCCAATACCCGACCACACGAGGACAATCGCAAATACTGTGATCCAGGTAACCTCGAGCGGCGCGATCACCGTCTTGCGTTGCGTCATGACTCTGTCGATGCCGTCGTTTGCAATGCGTCACCCTTGCGTGAACGCCAGAAACCCTCCTTTGCAAAACACTGCCAGACCCACGGCAGCCAGCGCAGCAGCGCGAAGCTCAGCCAGAGCGCCCAGGCGAGGATAAACACCTTGTAGATCCAGATCGGCGCCGACCACGCGGTCGCGACGGGCAATACCGAGTCGCTGCGGTCGGCAAGCCAGATCAGTGCATTGCCGTAGGAGCCATTGCCCGTGACGTGCATATCGGGCGTGCCCAGCAGGCCGCTCGGTAGCGATACGACGATTGCTCCCAGCGCAATCACGGTGAACAGGGCATAGAGCACCTGCGTCGTGTTATAGCGCCACCAGGGAACGCGCGCACGCCATCGGTTGCGTGCGCCACAGGCAAGTAGCCACACGATAACCACGCCGAGCACGGGCCAGTTGAACGTGCTGAAGCCGAGGCCGAGTAACAACCAGTGCCACCACTTGAGCGGCGTCCAGTCAACGCGGCCGAGTATCAGCGCAAGCAGCAGCATCACAACAAGCTCGGGCCAGTAAAGCACGGCGGGACCGAGTGGCGGCCCGTCTGTGCCGAGCAGCCAGCGGTTGCCCGGTATCGTCAGGTTCATCGTGATGTTGCTGGCGGGCGCGCCAAGATCGATGTCCGGCGTAGTCGCCACCTTGCCGGCGTCGCGGCTATCACGCCAGGTGATATTGATGTGGTGTTCGCCCGGTAAAATTGGCAGGGTCAGCTCGCGGCCGTCAGCCCGTAGCGGTTCGACCCGGCCGTCGATGCGCACCTGCGTGACTTCGGCGCCCTCCGGCAGGCGGACGACGTGCTGTGCGCCACGTGTGCTGCGATATTGCAGCGTCAGGTTTGCTGTACTCGAACGGTCCCCCTGCGATACGGCGACATTGACGGAATCGAACGCGAGCGTCGACCCTTCACTCGCTTCAGGCCGTGACACGTTCATCGCGAGCTGTTCTCCGCCTCGCGGATGGAACTCGGCGATGCGTGCCCCCCGGTTGTCCTGCACCGATTCACTTTCCGGCACACCGCTGAAGGCGACATTCCAGATGCTACCGACGCTAATGCTCCATACCTCCGCCCACGGGGCTCCGGACTCGGCTGTCAGAGTCAGTGGCGACGTGCGTGGCAAGCGCGAAATCCACGATATCTGGCGCTGCGTCGGGTTCATCGAGATCTGCACACTGCCGTCCGCTACGGTCACATGCTCGTTGAGCACGGTTTCGCCATCGATCAACGGTAATGTGAGCGTCAGCGCACCCTGAACCGGCGCCACGCGCTGGACAGTGGTTCGCACTTGCCAGTCCAGGTCGAACTCGACATTGCGAGTGACGTTGACGAAGGCCGGGAAGCGGCTGCTTTCCCAGCGTGGCGCTGCCTCGCCGCCGTCTTCTGTTTGCAGTCGCGTAAGCTGCAGCGAACCGGACAACAAGCGGCGATCCTTTACGCCCGCAACGAACCAGCCCTCGCTGTCGACTTCGATCACGCGAGGTGGTGTCGGGAACGGAATCTCCAGGCTGTCGGCTGCCGGTGCGCTGCCTCGCAACACGACATTGTGACGGCCAGGCGTAACCCGAATCCAGAGACCCTGATCGGGGCCGCGAAGTATCTGCCCCGCGCTGGTGCCATCAAGCATGACGGCTTGCGGTCGCCAGCCACGCTCCGCGCCGGGCAGCGGTAACGCAACCGTTTCCATTGCGTGCACGCTGAGGCTGATGTTCACGCTATCACCGCGGATGCCGACGGTCGCCGCGACAATTTCGGCGCATCGCGGCACGCAGTCCGGCGCTGCGAGCAGGCGACTCTCCAGTTCCCGCAGCAACTCACGGTCTGGCGTCTGCGCGTCCGCCGTCGGACTGAAACTCATCAACAGCGCCAGGGTGCCGGCTGCGAACACGCCGGCAGCCTGCGCGCTACCGAGCTTTAGTCCGCCAGGCAGCGTCCAGCGCCGCTTTGCGAGTTCAGCACTGAGCACCGCGCCGAACAACAACAGCATCGCAACCTCGAAGAAACGCAGCAGTGTCACCGCCCACCGCGGCAGTACCATGAGCCGCATCGTCTGGTCGGCGTCAACCGGCCCACTCCAGGAGAGGTGATAGCTGTTCCATTGCCAGGACGGCACGCCGGGTCCCGCCTGCACGATCGCGTTTGCCGCGTAGCGTGAATAGCGCTTTTTCTCTGGGATGATTGTGGCCGGGGCGCTGGTGACGGCTATTTCCTCGATAGCGTCAGCCTCCATCAGCGTGCTTCTCCTCGGCTCTAGTTCCATTTTCGCAATCCGGCTTTCCACCGGCATCGATGCGGGTCTGTCGAACGATGCGTCGCCCGCGAGCCCGTACATTCCGGCGCCGTACTGCGGTTCGAGCTGCGGGTAGATCGCAATGCGCAGCTGCCCGGCAATGAACGGCACGAGAACGAGTACGAGCAGAGCAACGCTGACGCCCTGATAGGCGCGCACCGCCTGTTGCAGGCGCCCGGCGGGCGCGACTCGCATCAGCGCGATCGCAATCAGCAGGTTCAGCCACAGCCAGGCCGGCGCATTGAGCTCGTGAAAACTCAGCGTCAGGGCGAGGAGCGTGATGACTCCCGCCGTGCGGCCGAACAGCCGCCACGCCGCAATCGTCATGATCAGCACGAGGAAAAAATCGAGCAGCTGCCACTGGCTGACCCAGCTTCCCGGCGCTTTGTCAGCTCCCGGGGCCGCCAGCAGTTTGTGTCCGGGTGGCAGGTGCAACTGTGCCCCGACACTCGCGAAGCGGCTGTCCCAGCCACTCACCGGCATCGTCGATCGCGTGTCGCTGCGGCCGAGGCTGGTGAGATCGACGTCCGAGAAGCGCAGTTCGACGCCAGTCTGGCCTTCGGCCTGCCCATTCGTGATCAACAGGCTCTCACCCGCTTCTGCGGCACTTAGTAATGAGTAGGGTGGCGCCATGTCCAGACGCCAGTCGCTGCGCATGCGCCCGCTGACGTAATCCCTGACGACGAATCCGCCGCCGTCAAAGTCGAGCCACATCGTGCGATTGAGGCCCAACTCATTTTCAGTCGCCACGATGCCGCGGCTGCGTTCCGTAATCGCGAACGTGTCCCCGGCCTGAATACGAAATGCGGGCAATTGCCGCCACTGTTGCGGTACCTGTGCCTGTTGCGGGTCGACCGGCGGCAGGCCTTCAACGGCCGTCACTCGCAGACGTTCGTAGGCGTTATACGACCAGACCTCGGTATCGGGCAGATTGGCCTCGGGATCAGGCATCGTAATCTCATTAACCACGTCGGTGGCTCGGGCCGTCAAGGTAATCTGCCAGCGGCCCGGTCGCACCTGGACGCGCAATTTGCCGTCGGACTCGAGCCGCGCAGGCAGCTCACTCTGGATCGCCATCGGCGTGAAACCGTCGGGCAAGGCCGGTCCGAACAATTCCTCGCGGACACCGCCCGCCGCATCGATACGCAGGATCGTCGTAAGACGTGTCGGAACCAGGTCGTACACGAGCCGATACACCTCGGCACTCACCGAGTCGCGCGCCTGTGTCTCGCGCTGGCGCTCGCCGAGAAACAGGCCGGAGCCATTGCGCTCGGGTCGTTGCACACGATCGCCATTGACCGTCAGCGCGATCAGGCCACTTTGGTCCGGGACACGCAACACACCCGGCCGCTCGTCCCATTCGTAGGTGCCGGCCAGTGTGTAGCTTCCCGGCTCCAGGAGAACACCGGGTGTGCCGTTGCGGTCAACGACCGTGACGGCCCTGCCGTTTGCGGTTACCTGGTGCGGCCAGTAGGCCGCGCTACCCGGCAGCGGCAGCCAGGCATTCTCGACGTACACGGTCCACTGTTGCGTGAATCGTCCGCCACCGGCGTCGACGGTGACGTCGAGTCGTCCCGGCCACGCACAGACGAAGTTGTTGCGGTCAGGGCTGGTGCTGTTGAAGTAGAATGGACAATCGCGGTGTTCCTTATCGTGCAACACCCAGTCCTGCCAGCCCTGCAACTCATCGGGCACGAAAACATCGGCGGATTGCGCTGCCATCGGCAGCAGCAGCCACATGAGTATCAGTCCTGGTTTCGACGACATGACTTTTCCTCCGGCATGGCCCTGGTCGACACTATACGTGAACGCAGCCAATGCGATTTGCGGGTTAGAAACGACCCATCCGATCAATAATGAGGCGGTACTTCGTCGGCATTTGCATCGGCCGGCGCCACCTCGCCCAGCGAGCGAACCCGCTCGATGATTGAGTCACAAAGCCCCTCGAGACGCATGATCTTTTCCTGTTGTTTTGTGATGACGTCATTGAGTTCGAGGAGCAGGTGCTCCTGGTGAGCGAGCTTTGTCTCAATGTCGACGATACGGTCTTCGTTCATCAATGCCTCCCGTTGGAGCGCTTCTCGAAGCGCGACTATCGCAAATACCAATCGTACCCGGTTTTCGCCATAATCCACTCGCGCTTCGAGAAGCGCTCCAACGGCCGCTTATATGTCCCTGCTACGCTTTGACGAAGTATCTCTCGAGTTCGGCGATCAGAAGATCCTGACTGAAGCCGGGCTCGCCGTCGAAGCCGGCGAGCGCGTATGCCTGATTGGCCGCAATGGTGCAGGCAAATCCACGACGCTGAAACTGATCAGCGGTGAGCTGGAACCCGATCGCGGCGAGATTACGCGGCAGAGCAGCCTCGTCATCAGTCAGCTGTCTCAAACGCTGCCCGATGCCATGGATTTGCCCGTGCGCGACGTCGTGCGCTCCGGCTTGAACGACATCGAGGCACTACTCGAGGACTACAAGCGCCGCTCGAAACTCGAGCTCGACAAGGAAAGCATGCTCGAACTGGAAGTTCTGCACGCGAAAATCGACGCGCACGAAGGCTGGCACATCGAACAGCGCGTCGACACGGTCGTCAGCGACCTGAATTTGCCCGTCGACAAGAAAATGAACGAGCTGTCGGGCGGCTGGCGACGTCGTGTCGGCCTGGCGAAGGCGCTCGTGCAGAAACCGGACCTGCTGCTACTGGACGAGCCGACCAATCACCTCGACATCGCGACCATTAAATGGCTCGAGGATCGCGTCTACGCCTACCCTGGCGCCGTGATGTTCATCACTCACGACCGCGCTTTTCTGCAGCGGCTGGCGACGCGCATCGTGGAGATCGATCGCGGGCGGCTGACGAGCTGGCCAGGCAACTACGATAACTATCTCAGACGCAAGGAAAAGGCGCTCGAGGACGAAGATGCGGCAAATGCGCGCTTCGACAAAAAGCTCGAAGAAGAAGAGGTTTGGGTTCGGCAGGGTATAAAGGCCCGCCGGACCCGCAACGAAGGCCGTGCGCGAGCGCTCATGCAGATGCGCGAGGAACGTGCGCAACGCGTATCGCGCGACAAGAAGGCACGCATCTACATCGAAGAATCCGAACAGTCCGGCCGTAAGGTCATTCGTGCAAAAAACGTCAGCTATCGCTACGACGAAGAGCCTTTGATCGAGGGCTTCTCACTGAAGATCCTGCGCGGCGATCGCATCGGTCTGATCGGTAACAACGGCGTTGGCAAAACAACGCTATTGCGTTTGTTGCTGGGGCAACTCGAGCCGCAAACCGGCACGCTAAAGCATGGCACCAACCTCGAGATCGGCTATTTTGACCAGCTGCGGGAGACCCTCGAACTCGAGAAGAGCGTTGCATACAACGTCGGCGAAGGCCGCACCTATATCAAGCTGAACGGCAAAGACCGCCACGTCGTCGGCTATCTGAAGGGTTTTCTGTTCAGCCCGGAGCGCTCAATGACGCCGGTGAAGTCACTCTCGGGCGGCGAGCGAAATCGTGTCATCCTCGCAAAGCTCTTTACCCGGCCAGCAAACCTGCTGGTACTCGATGAGCCTACCAACGATCTCGACATCGAAACGCTCGAAGTGCTCGAGGAGAAACTCTGTGCCTACGCCGGCACGCTGATCGTCGTGAGCCACGACCGGGAGTTTCTCGACAACGTCGTGACGAGCACGATCGTGTTCGAGGAAGACGGCCGCATCCAGGAGTACGTGGGCGGATACCGTGACTGGGTTCGTCAGGGCAAGAGGCTCGCCGTCACCGATAATCCCTACGAGATTGAAAAGCGCAGGAAGGAGGCTGCCGAGCGCCGCAAGCAGCGCCCGCCAACCAAACTCGGCTACAAGGATCAGCGCGAGCTGGACGCCTTGCCGGCAGAGATCGAGTCCCTCGAGACTTCGATAGCCAGCTTACAAGATGCCATTGCCGAACCTGGTTTCTACGCGCAGGAAAACGAAACGGTGCAGGCGACGCTCATGGAGCTCGCGAACACCGAATCGTTGCTCGAGCAGCGCGTCGAGCGCTGGGGGGCGCTCGAATCGCTCGCGGAATCCTTGCAGTCGCGCTAGAGCAACTGCAGCGCGAGTATCGCCTGGCAGCCGAAGCCGATCACGAAAGTTACGGTCCGCACCCACGGGATGGCGAACGTGTACGACGCGAAATGCAGGAGACGTGCCCAGAAGTAAACGTGGCACGCTGTTACCGTCATCTCGTTGCTGACACCCGCTGCGTTCGCCACCAGGACCAGCGCCGCGAACACAACGAGATTTTCGACAGCATTTGCATGCGCCGCTTTCATCTTTGCCGCCCACGGCGACAGCGGCGCCGGGGCTTCCGGATAGCCGACAGCGTCGAGGAGTCCGCGCACCATGATCGTGTTGAGGATATACGGAATCCACATAACGGCCGTTAACGCCGTGACCCAGGTCAGATACGTCAGTTCAGGTGTCATGATCTTCTCCTTCTTGTTGTTTGTTGTTATCAACCGGCCGCGTCAGGTAGTAACGGGCGCCATTACTCCGCCTTGGGCAGCGTTCTGTCCAGCACGAAGTAGCCGACAATTCCAGACGCAAGCGAACCCAGCAGGATGCCGAGGCGCTGATCGAAGTTGAATACGGCATCCGACGGCAAGTTCTCGAAAGCCAGGCCGTCAACGAAAAGGCTCATCGTAAAACCGACGCCACTGAGAATCGCGACACCGTACAGGGCGCCCAAGCCGGCGCCAGCCGGCAACTTCGCCATACCAAGCTTGATGGCCAGGTAGCACAACAGGAAAACGCCCAGCTGCTTGCCGATGAACAAGCCTGCCGCAATACCGAACGCGATCGGATGCATCAGGTCCGAGAGGCTTATGCCGGCGAGCGAGATTCCTGCGTTGACGAATGCGAACAGCGGCAATATGCCAAAGGCCACAACGGTGTGAAGATCGTGCTCCAGTTCCCGCAGTGGAGATCTGTCCGGCTCGTCCCTCGCCCGCATCGGTATGAACATCGCGAGCGCGACGCCGGCAAGCGTCGCGTGAACGCCCGACTTCAACACCGCGGCCCACATTACGACGCCAATGAGTATGTACGTGGCGACTGAACTCACGTGACGCCAGTTCATGTAACCCAGGACGACGAGACACGTCGACGCGATAGTCAGTGCGAACATCGACAGGTTCGTCGAATAGAAGAGCGCGATAATGACGATCGCGCCAAGGTCATCGAATATTGCGAGCGATACGAGAAACACTTTTAGCGACACAGGCACGCGACTTCCGAGCATCATCAGGATGCCAAGCGCGAACGCGATATCGGTCGCGGCCGGTATCGCCCAGCCATTCATGGCAACCGCGTCGCCATAATTGAAAAAGATGTAGATACCGACCGGCGCCAGTATGCCGCCGACGGCGCCGATGGCCGGCAGCATGACATTCGCTGGCCGTGACAGCTCGCCTTCGAGAATCTCGCGCTTGACCTCGAGACCGACGAGGAAAAAGAACACGGCCATGAGGCCATCATTGACCCACAACAGCAGGGGTTTGGCGATCTCGAAAGCGCCGATCCTGACTTCGACCGGTGTGTCGATAAAGAGGTCGTAGTAAGCCGACAGCGGCGAGTTTGCGGCAATCAACGCCAGCGCTGCGGCGGCCATCAATACGATGCCGCCGGCCGACTCCATTTGCAGGAAACTCCGGATCGTGGCTTTCATTCAGTTTCTTCTTGTCATTATCGGCGGCAGACAGGGGTCAGCCGCCCGGCATCGTCTCCGCAAAATAGCGATCGAAAGCGCTATGCACGATTTCGGGCGATACGCCGACCGCCTCGACGGCGCGACTGAAGTTCTCCATCTCGGCGAATTCGCGACGGCCATCGGCCGCGATGACTTTCAACGCCATAACGGCGATATCCTCTTTCTCCTGGTCCGACAAGGATTGCCCCAGTGTGACCAGGTGCTCGGCGATTTCGGGTTTCTCGGCGAGATCGCTCATTGCACGTGTCAACAGCTCGAGCGACTCGGCGCCCTGCAACTTGAAGTGCTCTTCGATCAGATCAATCATCTTCGCCGATTCCTCGGGCTGGATGCTGCCGCTGCCCTGCGCAACGAAGACAAGCAATGCTGCGACCAGGAATTTCGAATCGTAGACTTCGACGCCGTCACTGGTCTCGACGATGAGTTCCGTGCCCTTGAGCTTTGTCGCTTTGATGGTGTCACTCATGATTTCACTACTCGGTCCGCCGTGGCACTAGTGTGAAGTACCAAAGAGACGATCGCCAGCGTCGCCGAGTCCTGGGACTATGTATTTGTTTTCATTAAGATATTTGTCGATAGCCGCCGTATACACCGGCACCTCGGGGTGCTTTTCGTCGACCAGCGCCAGCCCTTCGGGGCAGGTCACGATACAAATCACGATGATGTCGCTGGCGCCATATGCCTTTAGCTGGTCGATCGCCGCAATGGTTGAGCCACCTGTTGCGAGCATCGGATCGATAATGATGCAAGTGCCGTTTTTTGCCTGTGGCGGGAATCGTTCGTAGTAGGCGACCGGCTCCTTGGTGTCCTCGTCTCGATAAAGCCCGACAAAACCCACTCTTGCTGTTGGCACGAGTTCCAGAATCCCCTCCAGCATCCCGACGCCGGCGCGAAGAACGGGCACGACGACAATATCGTGATCGATCTTGTGGCATTTCGCCACCTCGATTGGCGTCTGCACGTCGACTTCCCTGGTATTGATGTGTTTCAACGCCTCATCGCAGACGAACTCCGTAATTTCCGTGGCAAGCTCGCGAAACTTCTTGTGGCCCGTATCGACATCGCGAATCAATGCCAGTTTGTGTTGCACGCATGGGTGATCAATCTGAATGTGCATAAGGTAAGGCTCCGTTATTGTTCGTTTTGCGTTTCAGCCCAGATCGCGTACTCGTTGCCCACCGGATCGACAAAATGAAAGCGCCGGCCGCCGGGGAAATCGAATATGTCCTGGCTGATCGACGCACCCAGTTCGATGACACGATCTCGGTCGCGCTCGAGGTCCGCGCTGAAAAAGACCAGGAGTACACCATCGGCCGGCGCGGGTCTTTCGGCGCGTCGAAATCCGCCGTTGAGCCGACCATCGTTGAAGCTGATGTAATCCGCGCCCCACTCCTGGAATTCCCAACCCATTAGTTGAGAAAAAAAGTCGCGCGCTCCGGCCGGGTCCGTAACCGGAATTTCGACGTAGTCGATTCGATTCTCGGCTGTCATGATTTTGCTCCTCGTGTGCTCAGGGGCTTCTCAGCCGCAACAGCGGCCGCTCCGCTTCGATCCGTACGACGCCGAAGTCGCCGCTGATTTCGTAGCGACCGTCCGCGAGTCGCTGCAATCCCGTGATCGCACCATGCGCGAGTTCAGCTGCTGCTGTGGTGATATCAGCGCCATGCGGCGCGCCATTTGGCTCAAACGCCTCGCAAAACGGAAACTCGATCAGTGCTGGCCGAATGCAGACTTTCTCTGCCGGCCGGGGTTTCTCGTAAAAAGGATGGTCGGGCAGCAACAACAGGTCTACGTCGACGAGAAGCGTCGCGGCCTCAAAGTGCCACGACAACACGAACGAATCGGTGAGTTCGACGTCGGCGAATTCGCGCAGTTTGCGCCAATCCACAGCTTCGTCGTCATTCGCCATCGCGAATCTCCTGCCCGATTGCTCTGAGAAAACCTGCCTTGTCCGCTGGCGAAACCATAATTTGGCGTTTCTTGCCGTAGCGAATGCGTATCCGATCCAACGATAGCGCGGGCGACGACAGCGGACTGCGGGTCGCCTCCACAGACTGAATCTGGTCGATTGGCACCTTCCAGTGAAAAGGCCCCGAGGCAACTCTCAGGATTTTCCTGTCTACTGTGTAATGCGTACCGATCAATAGCGAGCCAATCAGCGCGATGATGAGTAACGCGGTGATGATAAGTCCGACCGCGGCACGAGGATCGGGAGTCTGCAAGGCAGCGACGCTCATGACGACAATTTCGAAAACCATGATCATCACGAGCAACAACAGCAACCAGCGATCAATCTTGGATTTGAATCGTTTGCGCGTCATGATCGGCTCAATAATCCTGAAGTGTCAGGCAAACGCGGCGTTAACCCAGGCGCCGATGTAGTGGGACAGGATGACGACGAGGATCGCGATACCGACGTGCTCACCGATAATTGCCAACGGCGAAGCCTGTTGCGCACGTGCTATGAAGTAGCTCAGTACCGTAATGACCACAATTCCCCAGACGACCGAAGCTACAACGGCGGAAAACAACGGCAATAGCAAAACCGGCACAGCAAACGTAATCGCGAACACGAACTTTGCTACAAACGTCGAAATTGTCGCTGCCCAAATGTGTTGCTGGGTCGCATTGGGATCGGCCTCTTCCGCCAGGTGAATACCCAACGCATCCGATAATGCGTCAGCTACGGCGATGACCAAAACGCCGCCGAGAACCGCAGCAACCGAGTTCGTGCCGGCGTGCAACCCGGCTATCAGTCCGATCGTCGTGATGACGCCGGACGTCGCGCCGAAGAAAAGTCCGGTTCGGGCGCCGTCACTGCTTAAGAAACCCATGCTGTCCTCAGTTCGCGAAGGCGATGCTGTATAGGCTGACATCCTGGTCATCGCCAGGGAGCCGCATCAGCTTGTCGTAGTGTAATCCCAGTTTTTCGAGCAGCCCGATCGAAGCCGAATTCTCTGGCGACACAATGGCCGTGACTCTGGGCAGCTTCAGGTCATCGCGGGCATGATCGAGAACAGCCACCGATGCTTCATAGCCGAACCCGTTGCCGCGAAACTCGGGCAGGAACGCGAAGCCGATATCGGGTTCGTCGAGCCCATCGCGGCGGAACAACCCGCATACCCCCATGTCGACGCCGTCATCGCGTTTGATGACACGAAACGGCCCGTAGCCGTACTCGGTATACAAATGCAGCGGCCCTTGCCGCATGGACGTCTGTGCCTCGTCGATCGTTCGAATGCCCCGGTCGCCAACAAATTGCACGAACGCCGGGTCGTTCCAGACGGCGAACATCATCGGCGCGTCGTCCAGCGTCAGCCAACGCAGTTCCAGGCGCTCGGTTTCTAAAACCGGTCCGCTCATCGCATATATAACTTCTTGTTTTTCATTGCTTTTTTGTCACTCCGCGAAAAGCAGCCGACCGATCCAGGGTTTGTAAACCATGAGCCAGAACAACACCACGACGGCCGTGAAGGCCGGCACACCGAGCGCGATCCATACTCGCATAAGCGGGCGGCACTCGTCGATGCTCTCATTACGCCATCGCTGCCGCTGCGGTAGGCCTGCAGCATGAATAATGCGGTCCCGAGGCCCGTGCCGAACAGGACCGTTGCGCTGACAACATGCAGTAGCTTGATGCCGAGATACGGGCCCACGATTTCAGCCTTCCTCCACCAATCGTGTCGAGACGTCGAAGCCGGCCAACTCTTTCATGAATTCCGCGACGGCGAACAGGCCCAGGCAGGGGTAAGCACCGGGTTTTGACAACTTACCCTCAAGCAACTGCTTTGCGACGACGATGGCGGGCGTACAAGGGATTTCAGGGCCGTGATTTTGCTCAGCGACCAGGTGCCAGTCACAGGTCTGGGGCTTGCCATCGAGGCCCGTGCCCTGGATTCGCATGTGCATACCACCACGAATCGATCCGAAGCGAATCAGACGCTCGCTCATGGCTGCAAATCGCGGCGCGTGTTTTGCCCAATCACGTACCAGGCTGGCACGCGTCAACCAGGCCATGGCCCATAAACCCAGCTGCTCCCAGGGCGCCTCGAGTCCCGCGTGAAAGGACACGGTCCTGACGCCCGGCACGTAGTGGGGAAACAGCGCGAGATCGGGTACATCGCAGGCACCCGATAGTCTGCGCCCGAGGGACGGATATCGCTGCCAGCGCAGATCCTGCCAACCGTGCACCGTGCGCCATTCGCCGTCGCGCCAGGTGTCGAACGGCGCACCACAGTAGCTGAGTACCGCCCTGACCGTGCCGAGTCCTCGTGGCGTCTGGTGCGCCGGTGCAATCGAGGTCTCTATGCGCTTTATTTGCCGGAACCGATCTCGCAATTCATCGACGACGGAACCCGATATGCCCGGCAGTGTGCTGGCGCCGGAGATCAGCACAACGCCGGCAGCCTTCGCCTCTGCGTCAAGCACATCGAAGCCGGCCACGAACTGCCGACCGTCCGCAAGATCGACATAGTGACAACCCGCATCAATGCAGGCTTTGGCGACACGATAATCCTGGCCCTGGTAAGGACCCGCGGTGTGGATGACGACGGTCGGGTCCAGTTCCCGGAGCCGGTCTGCCAGGCCCGTCGAATTCTGATCAATCGCGGCGCCACTCACCGCGGCTGGATGGTCGCATAGCTCCTCAGCGAAGCACTGCGCACGATTGTGCGTGCGACTCGTTACAACCAGATCGAGATCGGGTTCTTGCGCAAGCCGGCGGCAGATCCGCGCACCGAAGTGCCCGGTTCCGCCAAAGACGACAACTCTTGATTGAACTGGCATGGGATCAGAAGAATTCGACTACCCCGGTCCGCAGGGAATACTCCGCACCAGCGATCATCAGACCTTCCTGGTCGACGAGTTGCTCAATAATTTTCGAGCCGTCTACCAGGGTCTCCGAAGAGCGTCGTATGTTCTCGCGAGTGACCTCGGCAATCAGCATGTCGGGATCGTGGCCGTATCCTTCCACCATCACATGTTCGATTGACGGGCGGATCCGATCGATGATGAAGTCCAGGTTGTCGGATTGCAGAACGCTCGGCTTGCGCATCTCATCCACTACCGCCTCGATCGCGCCGCAGCGTGAATGTCCGAGCACGACGATGAGCGGCACTGAAAACATTCGGGCGGCAAACTCGATGCTGCCGATTTGAGATCGTGCGGCGATGTTGCCGGCGACACGAACGACGAACAGGTCGCCGATCCCCTGGTCGAAAACGGTTTCGACGGGCACCCGCGAATCCGAGCAACCCAGGACGATCGCGAAAGGACTCTGGACGTCACGGTACTGCTTGCGCCGCGCGGAATGATTGATAGTAGCCGGGTCGAATTCGCCTGCGACAAAACGGGCGTTACCGTCGCGCAGTCGCCGCAATGCCTCGTCAGCAGAAATCATCCCGTTTTCCCCACGCATCATCTCCTTGGCCTGGGCCGCACCCAGATCCAGCTTAGTACGACCAGTGCCGCGAACACTGTGTAGCACACGGCGAATACCCAGGCCGGCGCACGATAGTACAGGATGGACTCCAGCCAGTGCGAGATGAACGTGCCTGCGTAGCTCGCGTCTCCGGCCTGCCGGCGCAGCCACATCTCGAGCGTCGTCAGCGGACATAAGACGCCGAGCCAGGCCTGCGCAACGACGATGCCGATCGCCGCCAGGTGCAAAATCCGGAACCACCAGTTTCGAACCCACAACCAGTTGAGCATCTTGCCGGCCAGCACCAGTCCCAGGCCAGAGATCACGAACACGACGAACGAAGCGTGCAGCAACAGGACCGCATCAGCCGCCAGCAGAAATAAGTTCTCGGATTCCGTGAGTTACTCCATCACGAGTGTGCCGTGCCAATCAGCCGAGCTTGCGGATTCCTATCGCGTCACGAATCTGCGCGAGGAACGGTGCAGCAATCTCGCGCGCCTTGACGGCGCCCTTTTTAAGTTCAGCCTCGACGATCGCCGGGTCCGAGATCAGGCGTTCATATTCGTCTCGCGCCGGTTTGATGTGATCGTTGATGTACTCGAACAGCACCTGCTTCATCTCGCCCCAGGCGATGCCGTCCGCGTAGCGCTTCTCGATGTCTGCCACGTCCTGCCCGGTCGCAAACGCCTTGTAGATGTCGAACAGGGTGCTGTCGGACGTGTCTTTCGGTTCGCCCGGTTCAAGGCTGTTCGTCTTGATTTTCATGATGAGCTTACGCAAGCGCTTTTCGTCGGCGAACAACGGAATCGCATTGTTGTAAGTCTTTGACATCTTGCGGCCATCGAGTCCCTTGAGTACGGCCGTGTTCTCGCCGATGACCGGCTCGGGCAGGACGAACGTCTCGCCGTAATGGTGATTGAAGCGCTGTGCTATGTCGCGAGCCATCTCGACATGTTGTTTCTGATCACGACCCACTGGCACTTTCGTCGATTTGAACATCAGGATGTCAGCCGCCATCAGGATCGGATAACTGTAGAGCGCCATCGTGATGCCCTTGTCCGGGTCCTTGTTGCCGCCCTCCTCGTTCGCCTGCACCGACGCCTTGTATGAATGCGCACGATTCATCAGGCCTTTCGCAGTCATGCCGGTGAGTATCCAGGTGAGTTCCGGGATTTCGGGGATGTCCGACTGCCGATAGAAACAGGCACGCTCAGTATCGAGCCCGAGCGCCATCCACGAGGCTGCAATCTCGAGCGTCGACTGCACGATCTTGTCGGGATCTTCGTTTTTCGCCAGTGAGTGGTAGTCGGCCAGGAAATAGAAGTGCTCGGTCGCCGGGTCTTTGCTTGCAGCAATTCCGGGACCGATTGCACCGACATAGTTGCCGATATGTGGTGTGCCGGTCGTCGTGATACCGGTCAGGTAGACGTCTTTAGTCATGCTTTTTTAGTAGCCCGCAGCCTGGCCGTCTTTCCTCACTTCCGAGGCGCCATAGTACACGCCCTCTTCATGATCACGCAGTATTGCCTGGTAGCCGCCGAAACTGCCGTCGGTGTCGCCCAAGGTGTGACCGAGCGCCTCGAGCGCCGCGCGGGTCTCCTCGCTGAAGCCACGCTCCATGTAGATTATGCCGCCGTCTGTCATGACCTCGCCTGTCGGTTGCGACGATCCACCATGCCGGATTCGGGCGGCATCGCCAGCTTCCTGCAGGTTCATGCCGAAGTCGACCATGTTGACGATGATCTGCACGTGCCCCTGCGGCTGCATTGCACCGCCCATGACACCAAAACTGATGAGCGGTTTGCCGTCCTTCATAACGAACGCAGGGATGATCGTATGAAATGGCCGCTTGCCGGGCTCCAGGGCGTTGGCATGGGTCGCGTCGAGACTAAAAAGCTCTGCACGATCCTGCAGCACGAAACCGAGGTCACCCGGTGTCATGCCCGAGCCCATGCCACGGTAATTGCTTTGAATCAGCGACACCATATTGCCGTCCTTGTCCGCCACGGTCAGGTAGATCGTGTCGCCCGCCTCGAGCTTTGCGTCGCCGGCCGGGTAACTCGTTGCAGCTTTGTCCATCGACATCAACTGCCTGCGCTGTTCAGCGTAGGGTTTCGATATCAGGGTTTCGACCGGAACGTCGGCGAAGTCCATGTCGGCGTAGAATCTGGCGCGATCTTCATACGCGAGTTTTTTCGCTTCGACGAACGCATGAATGTATTCGGTCGAACCGAAGCCCATCGACGCTATATCGAGACCTTCGAGAATGTTGAGGATCTGCAGCGCAGCAATTCCCTGGCCGTTCGGCGGCAGCTCGTAGACATCCCAGCCGCGATAGTTTGTGGAGACCGGCGTAACCCATTCCGAGTGATGTTCGGCAAGGTCCTCGTAACGGAGCAGGCCGCCTAGCTCGGTCATATACGCGTCGATTTTCCTCGCGATATCACCTTTG
>Ga0255052_10000079_pt1 | contig 66364 bp, 58 predicted proteins | sample JV7_2_21_MG_FD_188632 | JGI IMG/M metagenome (GOLD analysis project Ga0255052, IMG submission 188632) | Seawater microbial communities from Jervis Inlet, British Columbia, Canada - JV7_2_21 | ecosystem: Environmental > Aquatic > Marine > Inlet | place: Canada: British Columbia | collected...
GCACGGAAGGTCGGAAGAAGTCATGGGCGCGGCACTCAAAAAACTGGGTTGGCGACGCGGTAGTTACCTGATCTCCACCAAGTTTTTCTGGGGGCTCAATGAAGGCCCCAACGAGCAGAGCACGCTGAATCGAAAATACCTGCTCGAGGGCATCGATGGCTCGCTGAGGCGACTGGCTACGGATTACGTGGATATCGTCTATTGCCATCGATCCGATCCCACGACGCCCATCGAGGAAACGGTCTGGGCAATGCACAACATGATTGAGCGCGGCAAGGCGCTGTACTGGGGCACTTCGGAATGGTCGGCCGGCGATATCCTCAGCGCCATCCAGATCGCCGAGCAGCATCACCTGCACAAACCGGTCGTCGAGCAGCCTGTCTACAACCTGTTCGAACGCGAGCGCTTTGGACCCGAGTACGACACGATTTACGAGGACTATGGATACGGCTCGACCACATGGAGCCCGCTGGCATCAGGCCTACTGACGGGCAAGTATAATGACGGTATCCCCGATGGCAGCCGCGGCGCCATCTCGAAATACGATTGGCTTGAAGAGCAGCTCACCGATCCCGTTAGTATTCAGAAAGTCGTGGCGCTGGAGCCAATTGCGAAAAGCGTGGGCGCGACCCTGGCCCAGTTTGCGCTGGCGTGGTGCCTGCAGAATCCGTATGTCAGCTCCGTGATCACCGGCGCGACGCGCGTCGAGCAGGTACACGAGAATATGAAAGCACTCGAGTTTGTTGACAGTTTTACGCCTGAAGTACTGAATGAGATCGAGAAGGTTCTTGCCCAATAGTCATTGCGAGGAGGCGTAGCCGACGAAGCAATCTCCAGATTGCTTCGCTTCGCTCGCAATAACGGTATTCAGAAAATCGCACGTACCAGAAGCAGGAATCCAACGGCGGCAATCGGGATGCCGACCGGTGCCGCAAGCACGGTAATGGTGATTGCGGTCCCGGCGGCCATCAGAGCAATGCCGATCAGTGCGCAGAGCAGGCGTCCGACGACTTCGAGTACAAACGTTAACAGGCGCCAGAACGCATAGAACGGCCATAGCAGGATTGGTACGTCTCGGTCAGATTCGCTCATGTGCTCCATGATACTGATGCATTCACGATTGCGGTAGTATTCACCGCTTCATTTAATGAATCGACAAGGACAAGAAGATGATTCGTAAGTATCTGTTTCCTATGTTTTTTATCGCCACAACACTGGGGTTGGCAGGGTGTGAAAAACCGGCTGAGCCGGCTGCGGCTGTTGAGGAGCCCGCTATTGACGTCGTGGCAGAGCTAACTGCCCTGTACCACGAATACGACGAAGAGATGCTTGCGCTGAACCCGATCTTCGCGACGTTTCGCGGCGATCATCGCTTCAACGACCAGTGGGGGCCGCACGATTTCCTCTCTGACGAGTACGCCGCAGCCATGTATGACTTGCACAAGCGCTATCTTGCGAGGCTGGTCGAGTACGACCCCGAGACGCTCGACGGCCAGGATCGGTTGAATTTCGACATCTTCAGGTTCGATCGTGAAAATGCGGTAGAGCGAGAGGAGCAGGGCTATAACGACTATGAAGGGCTGACACCCGTTAGCCAGTTTTTCAGCGTGCCAAATTTCCTTCCAATGCTCGGTTCCGGCGCGGTCGGGCAACCGTTTGAAACTCCGCAACATTATGACGACTGGATCAAGCGTTCGACGGGATTCGCCAATCATGTCGACCTGTCGATTACCAAGATGCGTGAAGGCGTCGAACTTGGCGTTGTACAACCCCGTATCTTGATGGAAAAGACGTTGCCACAGCTTGCCGCGCAGGTCGTCGAGAGCCCGGAGGTGAGTGCCTTTTACGGGCCGGTCGCCCGCATGCCGGAGTCGTTTTCTGATGAGGATCGAGCACGCCTCACGGCAGCGTACGAAGACCACATCATGAACACCCTGGTGCCGGCGTACGCGAAACTGCACGACTACATCAAGGACGAGTACCTGCAACACACGCGGGACACCGTCGGGCAGGCCGATAGCCCGGGAGGTAAGGACTACTACGCGTTCATGGTGCGAGAATCGACGACGACCGGCTACACGCCCGAGGAGATTCATGAAATCGGCAAGCGCGAGGCTGAGCGTATCTATGCCGAGATGGAGAGCGTCAGGGACCAGGTCGGGTTCGAAGGCACGATGCCGGAGTTCTTCGAGTACCTCAGGAATGACCCGCAGTTTCATTTCAAAACAGAAGAGGAAATTCTGCAGGCCTACGATGACCTGAGAAACACGATCGATCCAAAGCTGGATGCGCTATTCGGCACACTCGCGAAAGCGCCTTACGTAATTAAACCGGTCGAACCGTTTCGCGCCGAGTCCATGGCAGCGGCCATGTATTTTCCTGGCACCCCCGATGGTTCGCGCCCCGGCATCTTCTATGTAAACACCTACGACCTGCCGGCCAGACCAAAGTGGTTCATGGAAGCGCTGTCCATTCACGAGGCGAATCCGGGTCACCACTTCCAGATTTCGATCTCCCAGGAAGTCGAAGATCTGCCCGCGTTCCGGGCATTTGGCGGCTACACGGCCTACAACGAAGGCTGGGGTCTGTATGCCGAGTCGCTTGGCAGGGAACTTGGCATGTACACGGATCCGCTGCAGTATTTCGGCTCACTGTTCGGTGACATCTGGCGTGCGAATCGTCTCGTCGTCGATACGGGCATACATGCGTTGGGATGGACTCGTGAAGAGGCGATCGAGTACATGGCCGCCAATTCGCCGATTACCGATACCGATGTTATCGCCGAGGTAGAGCGTTATATCGCTATCCCGTCCCAGGCGCTTGCCTACAAGATCGGCCAGCTCAAGATTCGTGAGCTGCGAAACCGGGCCGAGGAAGCGCTGGGCGATGATTTCGACGTCCGTGCATTCCATGACCTGGTGCTGACATCAGGGGCCTTGCCGCTGTTCGTTCTCGAGGCAGAAGTTGATCGCTGGATCGAACGCCAGAAAGGCTGAACTCTTTATCGACGAAAAGGAGCGTTTCATCGGATAGAATCGCACCATTAACCGCAAATCTGGTCCACTTAGGCATCTACCGATGCCTTACACCGGGAGGGGTTGCAGAGCGATGGTGTCATTCAAAATCAATTCCGAGGACGTTTCGTTTGAAGGGGACGCGGATACGCCCCTGTTGTGGGTTATCCGCGACCACCTTCGCCTGACAGGAACCAAATTCGGCTGTGGAATCGGCCAGTGCGGCGCCTGCACTATTCATATCGACGGTGAGGCGCAGCGTTCCTGCGTAATGCCGGTGTCGGCTATCGAAGGCCGTGACATCACCACTATCGAAGGGCTGGCGCCGTCCGAGGACGAGTTGCATCCCGTACAGCAGGCCTGGCTCGAGCACGACGTGCCACAATGCGGCTATTGTCAGGCCGGCCAGATCATGGCGGCTGCCGATTTCCTCAAGCGGCACCCTGATCCCAGCGATCAGGATATCGACGATAACCACACCAACCTATGTCGCTGCGGCACGTACGTGCGAATCCGCAAGGCCATCCACCGTGCGGCCGAACTGTCGGCGGGAGATGACTCATGAACGCCATCCTGGAGCAGTATCGAGTTACACGTCGCCAGGTCCTGATTGCTGGTAGCGGTATCGCCGGTAGCCTGGTCATTGGCCTCCCGGCATTCGCCTCGCCATCTGACGAAGAGCGAACAATCGGCTGGTTTGTGCAGATTAATGCCGACGGCTCTGTCGTTATCGGGGCGAAAGAACCGGAAATTGGCCAGGGCCTCAGAACGGCGCTGCCAATGATGGTTGCCGAAGAACTCGATGTCGACTGGGACAAGGTCAGCATCAGGCAGATGCCACTTGGTATCGTGAAAACAGCCGACGGCTACACCTGGAAATACGGTGGTGGCCAGGGTGTAGGCGGCAGTACTGGTCTTACGAGTAACTGGCAATTGATGCGCCAGGCGGGCGCTGATGCGCGCCGCCAGTTGATTCGGGCTGCAGCAGCCAGGCTTGGGGTCGATGAGTCGCAATGCCGTACGGAACCGGGCGAAGTCGTGTGCACGTCACTCAACTCGCGGATTCCCTATAGCGAACTCGTGGCTGACGCGGCGGCATTACCGATGCCCGAAGACACGACGCCGCTCAAGGCTGTCGAGGACCATCAAATCATAGGTACGCATCGCCAGACGATTGATGCCCGCGACATCGTTACGGGCAAGGCGAAGTACGGTATCGATACTGACCAACCGCACATGCGCTTCGCTGTTATTGAACGTGCGCCAATCCTCAATGCCAAGGTCAAATCCTTCGATGACACCGCAACTCGCGGAGTTGATGGTGTCCTGGACGTATTTACGATCGACGGACCCGAATTTGGCGCACCGTACGTGATCCTTGCCAGTGGCGTCGCCGTCGTCGCGACTTCGACCTGGGCAGCGATGAAAGGACGTGCAGCACTCGACATTGAATGGGAAGAGAGTCCCAGTGCCAATGATAGCAGCGAGCGCTTCTGGGCCGAGAACGAAGAGATGCTCAAGTCAACAGGCCAGGTCGTGCTGGATGACGGCGATTTCGATGCGGCGATGGCATCTGCCGAGACGACAATCGTGCATCAATACCGGGTGCCGTTCGTCAATCATGCGCCGCTCGAGCCACAGAACTGCTACGCATACGTCAAAGCAGACGAGTGCCACATCATTGCGCCAACGCAAATGCCGAGTGGCGCCTCGAGAGCGGCGGCGGCGGTCACGGGTCTGGCACGTGAAAACATTCATGTCGACATGACTCGCGTAGGCGGCGGTTTTGGCCGGCGCCTGACCAACGACTACGTTGCGGAAGCTGCCATGATCTCAATGAAGACAGGCTGGCCCATCAAGCTTCAATGGTCGCGCGAGGACGACGTGAAGAATGACTTCTATCGCCCGGGCGGCTTGCACGAGATGCAGGCTGGCGTCGACAGTGATGGCAAGGTGACAGCGTGGACCCAGCGCCTGGCTAGCGGCAGCAAGTATTACCGCCGCCCGAATATGGAGGATGACCGCCTGTTTGGCGCCGAGCTCTACATCGATGATTTCCCGCGCCGCATTGTGGACAACATCCGCATGGAGTACTTCCACAACGCGATCGGCCTGCCGAGAGGCTCGTGGCGGGCGCCGGCACATACGGTCAATGCTTTTGTGCTTCAGAGTTTCATCGACGAGATTGCCCATGAGACCGGGCAGGACGCATTGCAGTTACAGTTGGACATGCTAGGCGAGTCACGTGAGATCGAGTACTCGGGGCACGGCGGCCCGACCTATAACCCTGGCCGTTCAGCCCGCCTGCTGAAATTTGTTGCCGAACAAATTGGCTACGGCAAGCAGCAGCCGCAGGGGAGGGGCATCGGACTGGCCGTTCATTTCACGTTCGGCGGATACGCCGCGCACGCGATGGAGGTTACCGTGGCCGACGGCAAGCTCACGATTGAACGCATCGTTGCCGCGATCGACTGTGGATACGCGGTGCACCCGAACGCGGTCGACGCGCAGTTGCAGGGTGGCACAATTGACGGGCTGAGCACCGCGCTTGGCCTGGAAATTACGGTCAAGGACGGCCAGGTACAGCAGAGCAATTTCCATGACTACCCGTTGGCCCGCATCGCTGCATTTCCGAGCCTGTTCGAAACGCACATCCTGGATTGGGACGAGGAGCCGACGGGCGTTGGCGAAATCGGTCTGCCATCGGCTGCGCCGGCGCTGACGAACGCCATATTTGCCGCCTCGGGACAGCGTATTCGGAGCCTGCCGATTGGTGATCAATTGGCCTGATTGCACCTGTCATTGCGAGCGAAGCGAAGCAATCACGAGATTGCCGCGCCCTTCGGGCTCGCAATGACAATGAATCTGGTCCGATTTTGTCAAACGGACCAGTTCGCGCATTTTGCAGCGACCTGGCGCACAGTAATTCAGGCTCAAATGCGGTAAATAAGGGAGCTACTGGCGGTCTGTACAGCGCTTCGCTGCAGGCGATGTGACATAAGGGATAACGCGATGCCAAGGATTGGCTCTCGTATATCAAAATCAATCACTTACGCGATTATCTTCGCGGGAATTCTGCTGTCCGGCTGTGCCTCCTTGCAGCCGGTTGATGTGTCCGATCCGGTCGATCCGCCAGTTCTCATTGTCGATACAACACCGCTCGATCCGATAACCGTAAAGCCCCTGAGCCGCCAGCCCTGGGATTTCGAACTGCCGAGCGTGGCGATCGTTATGAGCAACAACCAGCCGGCCTATGCCGACGTGGCTGTCGAACTGGCCGAGCGTCTCGAGAATTACCAGGTGTATGACCTCGGTGACGACAGTCGCCCACCAGTCAGCGTGCTGCGCCAGATCAACGACTCCGACTCGAGTGTCGTCGTTGCCATCGGTCTGCAAGCCGCGCAGTCATCGGTTGCCATGGCCGACAAACCGGTCGTTTTCAGCCAGGTTTTCAACCACCAGGACCATAAGCTGCTCAACGACAATAGCCGCGGTATCGCCGCGATCCCGCCTCTCGATGCACAGATTGCGGCATGGAAGAAGATCGACCCGACGATGGTTCGCATTGGCGTCATTATCGGTGAGGGTCACGAAGACCTGATCGACGATGCGCGACGCGCAGCCGAGAAGCACGAGGTCGAGTTGCGTGTCCAGGTCACGCGTTCAGATCAGGAGACGCTGTACTTTTTCCGCCGTATGGTTCGTGACATCGATGGCTTCTGGTTATTCCCCGACAATCGCATCCTCAGCGGACGTGTTTTGCAGGAGATGCTTGCCGATGCCAATCGTCAGCAGGTGCCTGTCACGGTGCCGAGTGACTCTATGCTTCAGTTGGGCGCGACACTGAGCATCTCGACAGTTGCCGCTGACATCGCCAGGACAATCGTCAAAGTCATTCGCGAAATTCAGTCCGGCCGGCTCGATGCCGTACCGCCGATCACGCAGTTGTCTGAAATTCGTGTCGAAACCAATGGCGCCATCCAGGTTGTCGAGCGGTGAGCACCTATATCGTAGTCGCGCGCGACTGGATGATGGAGCGCTTTGTCTGGCTTCGTGGTCGTTTCAACCGTAGATCGACGGATGGTGCAAAGCGTGTACTCGTCCATGAAATCCTGTCGATCCAGGTATTCAGTGCCGCATTGTTCGGTGGGCTCGCCATCGCCAGCCTGTATTGGGGCGGCCAGTGGGTCCTGCAAGACAACTATGGTCGCTGGGCGTTGCAGTGGACTGAGGAACTCAACGAACTCGGCTCGCCCTTGTACCTTAGCGACGATGGTGAGGCTCGCATCCGGCTCGAGAGTTTTGTCGAGAGATACCCGGAGATCGACCGTGTGTCGTATTTTGCAAAAGACGGTTCCGCGCTGTTCGCGGTAGACAATCGGGAGGAGCTTGAGTCCGTCGACGACCTCACCATTGACAAACTCAATGACGCCGTGGCCGTTATCGGACAGAACAAGCCGTACGTGATGAGCACTGGCCTTCTTAGTCCGCGACAGTTCGAGATACTTGCACCGGTCTGGACGGAATCGCTGCTTGACGATGGCATGTTCGATTTCGACGGGATTGACCTCGAAGCGGAGACAAAAACTGAACTGCTCGGATTCGTCAGCATCAACCTCGACTTTGTTATCTTTCATGATCGCCTTCTGACCAACATCAAGGGCGCGATCGTGATACTGCTGATTCTGCTGGTCGCGTTTGCAGCCTATGGCCGGCGTGCATTGCAGCGTGCATTGACATCGATTTCGGATTTACAGGAACCCATCAAGGAACTCGCCAAAGGCAACCTCGGCGTCAAATTCGAGCCGGCTGAGCATCGCGAGATCTCTGACATCGTGGAAGCGCTCGAGACCACGGCCAGTGCGCTCAGCGAGCGCGACGCCAAGCTGCTCGAGATGGCCAATCATGACAGCCTGACCGGTCTGTTTAACCGCCGCCGGCTTACCGAGGAACTCAAGAAGGAAATCATCAGCGTCATGCGCAAGGGGCACACAAGTGCGCTGCTATTCGTTGACCTCGATCAGTTCAAATACATCAACGACGCCTGCGGTCACCCGGCAGGCGATCGCCTGATCCGCAAAGTGGCGGATGAACTCGCTCGCAGCGTTCGTCGCGACGACGTCGTTGGGCGCTTCGGCGGCGATGAGTTCGCCGTGCTTGTCCGGCGCACCGATATACATGGCGCGACCTCCTCGGCAGAGACCATTCTCTCCAACATGCGACGGATGGCGCACATTGAAGAGGAACAAGTGTTCCACGTGCATTGCAGTATCGGTTTGGCAATGATCACGGGCGACAACCTGCACTATGATGAGTTGATCAACCAGGCGGACATTGCTTGTCGTGAAGCGAAAAACGCTGGCCGCAACCGGTTGTCCGTGTATGAATACTCAGACGAGTCCAGGGAAAGGGACACGGCGGATGTCGGTTGGATGAACCGTTTACGCCGTGCTGTAGACAACGACGAGTTCGAACTGAGGTTCCAGCCGATCAATCGCATTCACACTGGCGAGACGACGCATCACGAGGTATTGATCCGACTGCGTGGTGATGATGACAATGTGGTGCTGCCGGATGTTTTCCTGCCATCAGCGGTGCGCTTCGGCCTGATGACAGAAATTGACTTCTGGATGATCGAGAATGCCGCCAAGGCCCATTCCGTCTACTCGGTACCGGCGCGCACTCTCAAATTTTCAATCAACCTGTCAGCTAACGCATTCGAGAACGATGATCTTGTCGAGCACATCGAGAAGTGCTTTGAGAAGTATAGCGTCGACCCGGGCGACATCATCTTCGAGATCACCGAGAGCCTGGCGATTCGTCACCCGATGCACGTTGAACGCCAGATCGCGGCATTGCGCGATATGGGGTGTCACCTGGCACTCGATGATTTCGGTACCGGCTACAGCTCTTTTAGTTACCTGCAGAAACTGCAGTTCGACTATATCAAGATCGACGGCACTTTCGTCGAGGACCTGCTCAACAATCCAGTCGACCAGAAGATGATCAAGCTGATTGCCGAAATCGGGGCCGAGGCCGGCATGGAGACCGTTGCCGAGTACGTGCAGGACGCTGAAAGCATGGCACTGCTGGCTGAACTGGGTGTCGATCTTGCGCAGGGCTATTTCGTTGGTCGTCCGTCCAAGACGCCCGAGCACAAGTCCACGCCGATATCCCTGGACTCACGTCGCATGAGGGCGCCGAACTTCCCGCAATAATCTTCCTGATGCCATTTGTGTTTCTCCCGTAACTGTCTATGCTGCGGTTTCCCGCTAGACCAACAACAACGAAATCAGGGGTTATGCAATGAAAGCACTCAAATGGGGTAAATCTCTAGCCGTCGCTGCGGCATTCACACTATTTGCTGTTCCGGCATCGGCACAGGATGACGAAGGTGGTCCGCAAACGCAGGGAGACGATGCGCACTACATTAGCGCCAGGCTTGTTAAATTCAAGCCTGGCAAGCGCGAACGAGCGATGGAGATCATTGCTGATCACTTCAAGGCGGCCGCAGAAAAGGCTGGATTGCCAGGCCCGCTCGGCACCATTCATTACCAGACGGGCGAGTGGGATGCTCTCTTCGTGTGGGATCTGGAAGGTGGCATGGCGGACCTTGAGTGGTATCGCTCGGAAGACGATCTCAAATGGTGGGCAGCGCTTGTTGAACTGGAAGGCGGCGAAGACGCTGCTGGTGAGCTCATGGCTGAATACCAGAGCCTCGTGGATAAAACGGAAATAGATGTCGGCCACTATCACGCGCCGATGGAAGACGAGTAAGACATACGAAAATATGTGTGGAAAGGGCAGCTTCGGCTGCCCTTTTCTTTAGTAGGGTTTGTATGGGCGCCGGAAATGAATGAACAGGCCGACAAGCATTAGCAGCAGCGATATCCACATGGAAATCCGCCACACGCTCGTCACTGGCTGCACTATCTGAAAGTAGTCCACAAACACGGTTTCACAGGCGCCATCCCCGGTGTCGGTGCGTGTCGTACTCGTGCCTCGTTTGCCTCCACCCTCGCTTGAATAGGAAGCCAGGTGGCCGCGGACGCGAATCTGGTCACCGATCTGGATCTTACGAACCTGACGGCGGATGAACTCGTCGGCAGATATCAAGTGATTGTTCGATAACTGGTCCATGTCGAATGAGTCCCAGGCCTCCATATCACGCGTGAACACGTTGCAGGTGAATATTCCGTTCCAGAAGTCAATTTTGTGCAGTTCACTTTCTGTGTTGTCACCCCAGACGACACACACATCGGCCATGTTGAGATGGTCGTTCGCCTGCAAGTGCATGCGGCTGTTGCCCTTGTGGTGTCGGTAAGAAACGATCATGCCTGTCAGGTCATAGGCGTACTCAGGTTCGATCAGGTATTCGACCTCGTTGACGGTGGCGTAGAAAGGGCGCTCGTTGGTCGGGGTCTGCTCTGGTTCGTTTGCGATCTCGGGCACGTATTCGATGCTGCCCGGCAGGTCATTGCGGTTCCAGAATGACACCAGCAGCAAGATGAAGCTCGTCGCGATGAGGATGTTGTTGAGTCGCATCGTCGGTTCAGCACCCGTTCACAAAAATTTCAGTCGTCGTTAAGCGTGCCGGCACTATTCTGGTTGCGAGTGACAAGGGAATACCGTGAGGAGAGAGCCATGGATATCGTATATGCCGCTGAAAAACCGAGTATTGCCAAGCTATTGAGTGATCATACGAAGTGCAGGGTGCGCCCTGACGAGATCAAGGTCACAGAAAACCCGGATGAAACCGGCAGTTTCTATATTGGTTGGCAGTTTGAGAAGTACGTCCTGTCGCCGAACGGCCGGATTACAGGAGATTAATCTGGCATCCTTGAGCGTTGACCTCATACGCAAAGGGAAGCCAATGAGAAGATTAGTCCAATTGTGTGCATTGCTGCCAATGCTGGCTTTCGGAAATGCTGTAGCAGGCGATGCTGATGAAATACTGGGTTTGTTGCATGATTTCCTCGCCAAAGCGGGTGTCGAGTCGGCGCATCAGCGATTCTGGGCTGACGACCTCGTGTATACATCTTCGAGCGGCACACGCACGACCAAGGCCGAGATCATGGCGTCATTCGAAGGCGTGGAAGAAGAGGGGGGAGATGAACCCGGTCCGGTCTATTCGGCTGAAGATGTGCAGCTGAAGCAGTACGGCGATATGGCTGTTGTGGCGTTCAAGCTGGTCGCGACACCGCCTGATGATGCACCGGTCGACTACTACTTCAATACCGGCACATTCCTGAAGCGCGATGGTGAGTGGCGTGTTGTAGCCTGGCAGGCAACAAAGATCCCACCCGCTGAAGAGTAACGGCTTATCGGCAGGCGGCGGGCAGGTGCTTGTCTTCGATCACACCCGCGCTGGCGCAAATCCACTGCACACTACCAGCCCGGGTCGTGTTGGCCGTCAACGTAATGGACTGGCCGCTGATTACGGCGTTGGCAGAATTACCATAGGTCACGGTGATGATGCCGTCCTGGTTACCAACCGAGACACTGGCTACGTTTCTGCCCTGAATTTCAGTTGCCGCGGAGATGCCGGCTCCGGCATTGTCCGCTGGCATCGAGCCACGGTCCTGGAAGTACTCGGTGATCGCGCTTTTTGCCCCGCTGGCGACACTAAGGCCTTCAGAGACCTGGGCGCGCACGGCATAGTCGAGATACATCGGCACGGCAACGGCGGCCAGAATGGCGATGATCGCGACGACGATCATCAGTTCGATCAGCGTGAAGCCTTGCTGCGTGTGTGTACGTCCAATCATTGCTAAAGTTTGACCAATCTTGAAGCGCAATTCATCGAACTGGATCACGACTTTGACTGCGAAGTAAGGCACGTATTATGTTAAAAAATCGGGGGTTAATATGAGTAATGATCGTGAATTCGGTTTCTCGACGCGCACGGTGCATGCGGGTTGCCGGCCTGATCCGACGACCGGTGCGCGCGCCCTGCCGATTTTCCAGACGACGAGTTACGTTTTCGAGGACTGTGAGGCGGCGGCGGCCTATTTCAATCTGCAGGAATACGGCAATACTTACTCCCGCATCATGAACCCGACTGTTGCCGCATTTGAGGAGCGCATCTCGAATCTCGACGGCGGTGCAGGGGCGGTATCGTTTGCGAGCGGCCTGGCGGCACAATCGGCAGCCCTGTTTACCATGCTGCGACCTGGCGACCACGTTATCGCGTCCAGGGCACTTTACGGCGGCACCGTCACTCAGCTAAAGCATGTGCTTGGCAAACTGAATGTTGGTCTCGATTTTGTCGACGTTGACGACATAGATGCCTGGCGCAACGCGATCAACGAAAATACCAAGGTGTTATTTGCCGAGACCATCGGCAATCCGGGCGGCAACATCCTGGACATCGAGGCCGTGGCCGAGATCGCTCACGCGCACGGTTGCCCGCTCATGATTGACAATACCTTTGCGACCCCCTACCTGTGCCGGCCACTTGAGTGGGGTGCCGATATCGTGGTCTATTCAGCGACCAAGTTTCTCGGCGGGCATGGCACCAGCCTGGGTGGCGTCGTCGTGGACAGTGGCGAGTTCGACTGGTCCAACGGACGCTTTCCGGTCATCGCTGACCCGTCGCCGGCCTATCACGGTCTCGCGTTTCACGAGACTTTCGGCGTATACGGCTACCTGATGAAGCTGCGCGCGGAGACACTTCGCGATCTCGGTGCGGCAATCAGCCCGTTCAACGCATTCCTACTGGCGCAGGGTATCGAAACGCTGCCGTTGCGGATGACGCAGCATGTCGCCAATGCGCAATCGATCGCAGAGTTCCTCGAGGCCGACGACCGGGTGGGCGCCGTGAGTTATCCGGGACTTGCCTCGAGTAAGTATCAAGACCTGGCGGAGAAGTACCTGCCTGGCGGTTGTGGCGCCGTGTTCTGTTTCGAGTTGCCGGGCGGGCGTGAAGATGGCATGAAATTCATCGAAACGCTGTCGCTGTTTTCACATCTTGCCAACGTGGGAGATGCCAAGAGCCTGGTGATACATCCTGCGTCTACGACGCATCGCCAGCTCAGCGACGATGAACTGGCTGGCGCAGGAATAAGTGCCGGCACAATTCGGCTGTCCATCGGCATCGAAGATGCCGATGACCTGATCTGGGACCTGGGCGAAGGCCTCGGGGCGCTGCAATGACTGCCGTGGATATGGCAAAGTACCAGGACCCTGAAGTCATTCGCCGCACGCTTGCGATGAAACGCGTCGCGATCGTGGGATTGTCGGACAATGAGTTGCGCGCCAGCAATTTCGTTGGGCGTTACCTGCTGCGCAACGGTTACGAGGTTATTCCCGTCAATCCGATGGCCGAGATGATTCTTGGTCAGACAAGTTACGCGTCATTGCGCGACATACCCGGGCCGGTCGATACAGTCGACGTATTTCGCAAGCCCGACGCGGTGCCGGATATCGCACGGGACGCCGTGGCCATTGGTGCAAAGTGCCTGTGGTTGCAGTACAACGTCATCAGTGAAGAGGGCGCCGAGATCGCGTCGGCGGGTGGCCTCGATGTCGTCATGGATCGCTGCATGAAGGTCGAACACGCGCGCTATCTAGGGCGTATGCACTGGCTCGGATTCAATACGGGCCGCGTGATGGCGACCCGGGATGGCTGATGTCAGCAATGTCCCAAATGAACGTCTACACTTTCTAACGACCACAAGAAAAAAGGAGAAAATCAATGTCTGAAGAAGCATCAAGCGTTAATAATGGAGTCAACGTTGCCGCATTACTCGAGGCGCGAGAAGCGTTGACGGCCATGCCTGAGGCAGCGCAATTCAAGTGGCGTGCGACCTGCGACTGGCAGGATGGTACGCACTCAAGCTCGAAAGTCGAAGGATTCTTTGGACTCGGCGAAGAGCAAACGCACGTCAAGTCGTTTTCATTCGATTCGGACCATCCCGAAGTCTTCGCATCCGAAGACAAGGGGGCAACACCGGTCGAGTTTGTGCTGGTCGGTTTGGCCGGGTGCCTGACGGCGGGTATCGCAGCCGTTGCACAGAATCGCGACATTCAATTGAAGTCGGTCAAGGCGACACTCGAGGCGCCGATGGACATTCAGGGCATTCTCGGAATCGATTCGGACGTTCGCAATGGTTTCGACGGCGTAAGCGTACGCTATGAAATCGATGCCGATGCATCGCGGGAAGACATCGAGGCGCTGGTCGCGCAATCGCAAAAGCGCTCCGCCGTTTTCGACATTATTACCAATCCCACCAACGTCACGGTTGAGGTGAAGTAAGCGCTAAGTCCGACAGCTGCGTGAAAACTGCTGACGTTGTCGTTATCGGTGCGGGCCATGCTGGCCTGGCCGCGAGCCGGTGCCTCGCCGAGCGCTCGATCGAGCATGTCATTCTCGAGCGCGGCGAGGTCGCCAATTCGTGGCGTACCGAACGCTGGGAATCCCTGACGCTGCTAACGCCGAACTGGCAGAGTCGCCTGCCGGGGTTCGCCTATGCCGGAGAGAATCCCGATGGCTACATGACAATGCCGGAGCTAATCGGGTTCATCGAGCAATATGCCGAAACCGTCCATGCACCTATGCATACCGGTACCAGCGTTACTTCGGTGTGCCGGAATGCCAATGTTATTGAGGTGGTTACAACTGACGGAACCTGGCAATGTCGTGGCGTCATCCTGGCGACGGGCGCATGCAATGTGCCGGCAGTACCGGCGGTGGCAGCTGACATGCCCTCAGGGATCAGCAACGTTACGACGCACGACTACCAAGACCCGGAGCAGCTAGCGGACGGCAAAGTACTGGTTGTCGGCGCCTCGGCCACGGGTTTGCAGCTCGCCGACGAAATTCATCATTCGGGTCGTTCGGTAACGCTCGCTGTCGGCGAGCATGTCAGGTTGCCGCGTGTTTACCGTGGCCGTGACGTCCAGTGGTGGATGCATGCCGCCGGCGTGCTCGATGAAGGTATCGACGACGTAGACGACATCACCAGGGCCCGAAATTTGCCGTCGCCGCAGCTTGTCGGATCTCGCAGGCGACAAATACTCGATCTCAATGCCATGACTGATGCGGGCGTGAAGCTCGTCGGTCGCCTGATGGCGGTGCGTGATGGTGTCGCCATGTTCTCTGGCTCGCTCAGGAATGTCTGTTCATTGGCCGACCTGAAAATGGGCAGGTTGCTCGATACGATCGATGAGTGGGCTGAATCCAGCGATGAGGGTGATACGTTTGATCCGCCGGAACGGTTCGAGCGCACACGTGTCGATGAAGCACCACCGCTGACCATCGATCTGGCTGGCGAGGACTTCGCGACGGTACTCTGGGCAACCGGTTTTAGGCCCGATTATTCGTGGCTGCACATGCCGGTGCTCGACCGCAAGGGGAAGCTTGTGCACGATGAAGGCGTGGTGAACGCGCCTGGGATATACGCACTCGGCCTGCCGTTCATGCGCAAGCGCAAGTCCAGTTTCATTCATGGCACAGAAGACGATGCTAACTATATCGTCGATCACCTGTCTCATTACCTGGGCAAGGGACATTAGCGATGACCAATCGACGAGAATTTATTCAGTATTCCGGGACGGCGGTACTCGCGGCATCACTGCCCGCCTGGAGCAAGGAAGCCGCGCAGCTACCAACACGGCCCATCCCGGGAACTGACGAGCAACTGGCGATCATCGGGCTTGGCAACTCCAGTTCATTTCGCCAGGATGACCTGACCACAGCAAGCAACTTGCTCGATATATTTCTGTCGCACGGCGGGCGCTATGTCGATGTGGGCGGCTCGAGCGCATTTTCGGTAGGTAAACTCGGACAGCAAAAGGATGCAGCAGAGCAACTCTTCCTCGGCAACTACATCGACCCCGCCGACACCGCGGGATTGAGGGACCGCGCCGTCAAGATCGCTGAGACGCAGGGCAAACCAGCACTTGATCTTGTGCACACACGCAACCTGGCCGGATTCCGATCGGGGCACGACGCGTATCGTGATCTGAAAGAAGAAGGCCGCGTACGATTCATCGGCGTCGCACGCACAGGAGCGCAAAATCACGAGGCGATAGCGCACCTGGTTGAAGACGGTCTCGTTGATTTCATCCAGGTGAATTATTCGATGATGGAACCCGAGGCTGGCGATCGCCTGTTACCGCTGGCGATGGATAAAGGCGTGGGAGTTACGATCTCGAGACCGTTTATTAACGGCGATTACTTTTCGCTAGTAAGTGGCCACGAATTGCCTGAATGGGCGGCCGAATTCGATTGTGACAGCTGGGCACAGTTTTCATTGAAGTGGATCCTTGCAAACCTGGTCGTCAACAGCGTCTTGACAGAAACAGCGAATCCGGCGCACGCCGTCGACAATATCGGTGCGGGCTTCGGGCGTCTGCCCGATGAGGCAACAAGACAACGCATGCTGGAACACCTACGTAGTATTCAGTAACAACTCAGCCCAGGTAGTCCAGGTTCTCCGTGGTAAATGGGGCAGGCGGTCGCCCGTTCAGCGCTTCAAGATCATCAGGCTCGGCGGCATTGCCTTCTGCCAGCATGGTGAGCTGATCCCTGGTGGCCGGAAAGATCGGCATCCAGTCGAACAGCCGTGCCGCAAACTTCATCAGGCCGATATGCACGGGCAATAACGTCTTTCGTCGGCCGGTTGCCTCGGCCACGCGCACAATCATATCCTCCCAGGTCAAAACCTCGGGTCCGCCGAGAACAATCGTCCTGCCGATCGTATCGTCGTTGGAAAGGGCGTTTACGAATGCATCCGCAACGTCCGTTACACTAACTGGCGACATTACGACGCTGTTATTATTCTTGGACCAGCCGCTGCGAAACGCAGGGGCCGGAATCGGCGGCCTGACGATTTCCACGTGCAACTGGTGTGATATCTCCTGCATCCCTGACGAATCGCCGAAAATCACGGACGGCTGGAAAATTGTCCAGTCGAGATCACTGTCCCTGAGTAGCTCTTCGGCTCGATACTTGGTGTCTTGGTAAGGCGTGCCTGAACGCTTGACACCATTGGCACTCATGAGCAGGAATCGCCTGACACCATTGCGTTCTGCGGCATCGATGACACGCCGTACACCGTCAAAATGAGCTTCCTCGAACGTGATTCCCTTGCGCGGAAATTCCTTCAACAGGCCGATGTTATAGATCACCGCTTCGCAGTCTTTCAGGGTGGCCTCGATCGCCGCGGACGATGATATGTCGCCGCTCGTGACCCGGCATCGTGATTGTTCAGGGAGCCTCGATTCGCTGCCCGGCCGAACGAGAACAGATGGTTCGTCGCCAGCGGCGAGCAAGGCGCGAACCAGGTGGCTGCCAACGAATCCGGTGCCTCCGTATAGCGCGATTTTCATGCAAAGCATTCCAGCAGACGTTCATCAACTAATACTAGTAGATGTCCTGCTATTTGCCGAGGATGACATCCTCGAGCACATCGTGAATCACTTGCGTTGCGATTTCGACCAACAATATTTTGCCAGCGACCTCAATGCGCTCGAATCCTTTCGGTGGCCGAGGGAGCAGGCCGATCAGGCCTGACGGCAATACCTGCTTGGCAATGCCTGGAGGCAGTGGTTTGCCGCGTTGCAGGTTTTTTGCGATTCCCGGGGGCAGGCCTTTGCTGCCTTTACGGCCCTTGCCGTTTCCAGCTTGAGCCGTGCCGTGGTCACGATAGTAGGCACTAATAATTGAAATTTCGCCGTCGGAAAAACCCACCTGAATTCCAATTTCGCCTGCTTTGGATGGTGCGCAGAGCGCAAAAATGAATACGGCAAGAAGGGCACACAGTGTTGTTCGAATCATCGCTATCACATAGAGTTCCGGATTTCCCCAACCATAGGTGCGATTGCTTTGATTGAATGTGAAGCGACTCACAATCGGTCCATTCGGCGCGGCTTATGTCAAGTTGGATACGCTTTATTGCTGGTACTTGGCCTGGGACCCGACATCGTTGGCGCCCAGGACGACGCGCCGCCAAGCTGGTTTGTTGATTTCAGCCTGTATCCGTATCAGCACACGGTAAAGAACGACACTGATTTCACAACGACAATTCGTGGTGATCTGCCGGGGCGCTTCTCGTACTTTGGTTACATGAATTTCACCGGCGTGGTGACTAGCGGCTCCGCGGCGTTCGCTCGCTCCGAGCAGAACATTCGCTTCGCGCTCGGCAACACGTTGCCGCTCGACCTGAACCTGCAAGGTGTGTTTGCGCGCGGTGACGGCAACGACTTCTCCCAGCTCGGGGTTGGATGGCGTCTTCACGATACGCCTGGCTGGTCGAACTTTTTCGATCGCATCAACCTGACCTGGCGCATGACCTTGCAACTCAAGCGATTCGGTCACGACGACCCCGATTCCTGGGGAATGGAGCATTTTTTCCGTGTGACCTTTCCGAACCTGTCAGATCGTTTGTACGTCATCGGGTTTGTGGATCAAAGTTTTGGTGAGGATTTGCCCGATGCCATGCCGAGCAAACCGATTATTGCCGAGGTGCAATTCGGAGTGAGATTTTGGAAGGACTTCTATGCAATCGGCGAGTACCGCATCAACCAGAAACGTGTTGGGGACGAATACAATTTTGCCGCCGGCATCGAATACAAGGTTCGCTGGTAGCTACTGCGCGAGCGGGCCGTAGGCGTCGATACCATCGCCATTTGCGCGACGCTCATCCAGCTTGGGTAACGCAACGTCGAACAAGGGCTTTGGTTCCCAGCCTTCGAGTGCCGTCTTATAACTGTCGCGTGCAGATGCCATCTCAAACCATTCGTAAACATGCGGGTAGCGTTCGAGTGGCCAGCGCAACACATCGTAGCGATGCACATTGGGCATCCAGGCGATATCGGCCAGCGTGAACTGATCGCCGGCCATCCATTTGCGTCCGTCAGCCAGAACGTCATTGCGCCGATGCAGGTCATCATGCGCACGACCGACCATGTCATGAATGCGTTCGCGTGAAAATCCAGCGCGGTACTCGCAATGAAAGTTCTGCAGCCACTCGCTGCGCAGGCCATTGATGAGCTTCTGAAACGTCTCTTCGTCGGCCTGCGGACCGCCTCCAAAAATGAATTCGAATGTGCAGTACTTGAGGGCTGTCTGAGACTTGTCGGCATGTTCGAGCGCCGAAGCGATTTCAGCTTCGTACTCGGCAGGTCGAAGCGAGCCGTTGCAGAAGGCCTCGTCGAGGTAGGCAATGATGTCGACCGAGTTGACGACGACAGTGCCGTCATGAACTAGCGACGGAATAACGCCATTGGGATTGATTTGCTGGTATTCCTCGGTGGCATGCTCCGCTTTTTGCAGATTCACGACATGGCTTTCCCATTCGAGACCGAGTTCAGCAAGCGTTATGCGGCAACGCTGTGAACAATTGGACATACCTGCATGCCACAGGTGAATACCCTTGAGTTCTGTGAGGTCTTCGCGACCGGCAGGGATGATCGGCATTACTATTTCTCCAGTCCGCTGGCGCGCGCCTGTTCGAGGGCCATAACAGCCCAATCGAGATGGCCTTCGCCACGATCGACCGCGCTCTGCAGGTAAGCGCGCCAGACAGCAGTACTTGGCAGCGGCACGTTGGCAACTTCGGCAGCCTCAAGGGCGAGGTCGGCATCTTTGAGTCCGATCACAGCCGTCGCACCGTGCGAGTCCCAGTTCTTGTCGACGATGAACTTGCCGTAGACTTCATAGGCTGGCGCGGAAAACAGACCCTGGGTCATGACCTCAAAAAACAGCTGTGGCTCCACGCCGAGCTTTTCGACGAGTGACAACGCTTCGCCCATGTTTTCAATCGCACAGCCGAGCAGGAAGTTATTGGCAATTTTTACGGCAGCTGCCGACTGCGGATCAGGTCCGGCGCGAAACGTCTGCTGCCCGATCGCATCGAGGACCGGAAGAACTTTGTCGACCGCACCGCTTGGTCCTGCGGGAACGACCTTGATCAGGCCTTGCGCCGCGAGGTCGGGGCGCCCAAGTACCGGGCAGGCGATAAACGTCTGGCCGGCATCGGCGTGTGCTTGCGCCGCTGCATTGATCGCAGGAACACCGTGCGTGCCGCTAGCCATATGAATACACGAGGCGGCCATGCCTTCGATCAGACCACCGTCACTATGCAGCACAGCATCCAGTGCGCCGTCGCTCGGCAGCATCGAAATAACAACATCCCGGTCCTGGGTAGCTGCCACCGCCGACCCCACGGCCACGGCGCCGGCGTCCTCGAGTGATGTCGTCTGCCCGGGAACCGGATCGCTAACGAGCAGGTCGTGACCGGCGTCGAGAATACGCCCGGCCATGGCCTGGCCCATGCGGCCAAGGCCAATGAATCCAACGTTCATAGTGGCGTCCTGTGGTTTAGTCGAAGCGACCGCTGTCGACGAGAATTTCTGACGTCACGGTGTAGTGCTTCTTGAGAAGGTCGACGGCCTTGTCGGCGTCGCGATTGAGCACGGCCTGTTGCAATTCTTCATGCTCCTCGAGTTCATGGCGGTCCCGATATTCGACAACCTCCGCGAGATTGCGATAGCGAAATGAACGCTGGTGCAACTCGGCACAGAAATCGATCAGGATGCTCGAATTGCAGGCAGAGATCAGCGCGAGATGAAATTCGCGGTGGTGCTCTTCCCACTCGGGGGAGGTTGTCTTTGTCGACTCGTCTGTACTTCGCGCGGCCCGCGCCAGCCAGTGGAATGCCAGGACGATGCGTTCCTCCCAATCACTGTCGCCGTTCTTAATAGAGTCGCGCAGTGCAATTTCTTCGAGCCAGCATCGCGTCCGGGTGATTTCCATCAGTTCGTCAGTGCTTGCCGGCGGTACGCGGAAGCCGCGGTTCTCTTCGCGCACGACCATGCCGTTTGCAGACAGGCGATTGAGTGCCTCGCGCAATGGGCTGTTGCCCGTGTCGTACTGCTCAATGAGGTCTTTTAGCCGTAATTTTTGGCCCGGCTTGAGTTTACCCGTCAGGATATCGGACTGCAGGCGGTCATAGACAGACGATGCCTGGGTGGAAATCTGGCCGTTTTGGTTGTTCGAGGCAGTCTGTTCAGCGTCTTTGGTCATAAAATGCAGATAGGGCATAAATTTCGATTTGTTGGCCGTTATCTTACTTTCATCGATATTATTTGTATAGCGTAACCGTGGCCGTTACTATCCCGATTGGCCCAAAAACAACGATTTCATGGCAAAACGCCCGCTCCTCGCCGCATTGACCGCAACGCTCCTGGTTTTGGGGGCAGGGCCCGCAGCGGCGCAGCAGACTGAGCCGGAAGTCATACCGCTTATTGCGGTCGATTCCTATGCGACGACAGCATTGTGGACGCTGGTGTTCGTCGAGTACTTCATTCCCGAAGTGGATCGGCGCCTGGCGGAGACGGGCAATTACAGGATTCGCTGGAATAAGGCGTTTGGCGGCACCATCGCCAAGACTCGCGGCGTGCTGGACTCACTGCAATACGACCTGGCCGACATCGGCATTGTCACGACACCGTACCACCCCGACAAGGTGCCGTTTCACAACCTGCCGTATGCAACGCCGCTCGTCACCTCGGATATCACGCTTGCCGCCCGGACCATGTCACAACTGGTCGAGAAGTACCCGGTGCTGGCCGAACAGTGGAAGCAACACCGGCTCGTGTTCCTGACGACAGCAGGTTCGATCGATACCTACCAGGTGTTCACGAATTACGAAGTGCACACGCTTGAGGACTTTCGCGGTCGCAAGATTGCCGGAGTCGGGCTGAATCTGCGGTTTCTCACGGCTGTCGATGCGGCCGCAGTCAACAGCGGTATCAGTGACTGGTACAACAACCTCGCGACCGGGCTGATCGATGGCCTGATTGGCTGGATCGAAGGCACAATCGCCTACCGGCTTTATGAGGTAGCACCGTATATGGTCGATGTACGCCTCGGCGCAGTGCCCACCAAATCGATTGTCATCAATGAGCGTACCTGGGGCCGGCTGCCGGACGAGGTTAGAACCGTCATTCGGGAAGTCGCGGCTGACTATCGTGATGAACTCGCCGCGGAAACAAAGCGGCGAGCGGATCGCAGCACGAAAGAGTATCTCGAGCGCGGCGGCAGGATCCTGACCCTGACATTTGAGCAGCGCCGTGAGTGGGCGATGGGCCTGCCAAACATTGCCAAGGAATGGGCCGACGACATGGAAGAGCGCGGTATGCCGGGCCATGCCATCCTCAAAGACTACATGGACATCATGCGTGAGAACGACCAGCCAATCGTCCGTCACTGGGACAGGGAGTAGTCGTGGCGGAGCAGGGCAACATTATCAAGCGCGCATTCTCGAAGTTCGTCGCCGGGCTCAACAGCATCGGTGGTTTTCTGATCTTTGCGATGATCGTGATGATCAATCTCGATGTTTTCTCTCGCTTCCTGTTTAACGCGCCGATCGATGGCGTTACCGAGCTTGTTGAATTGTCGATCGTCGCGATCGTCTTCCTGCAATTATCAGATGCAGTTCGCAGCGGCAGGCTGACACGTTCTGAAGGCCTGTTTTCTATGATCCAGGAGAAGAGTCCACGCGTCGGGCACATCATGAGCATCGTATTCGACCTGGCGGGCGCCCTGTTTTTCGTGACGATCATCGCAGGCTCGATTCCACGCTTTTTTGAGGCCTGGAAGCGCGGCTACTTCTCCGGCAACAAGGGTATTTTTGTCGTGCCCGTCTGGCCGGTGCGGCTGGTTATCGTGGTCGGTGCGATCACCGTGGTGTTTGTGTTTCTTGGCCTGGTCCTGCAACACGTCAGGGCACTGAGCGATAACGGTGACGAACAATGACCGGTATCGAAGTCGGGCTGTTCTCGGTCGTTGCCATCCTTGTCCTGATCTATGCGGGCATGTACGTGCCTGTTGCACTCGGTCTTGTGTCGTTCACGGCTGTTTGGTATTTACGCGGTAGCCTCGAAGCACCGACCTACCTGGTTACTTTAGCCGCTTCGAACAGCCTCGAGGATTACATCTTCGGCGTTATACCGCTGTTTGTCGTAATGGGACTTGTTGTGAGTCATGCCGGAATGGGGCGTGACATCTACCAGGTAGCCAATCAGTTGCTGCGCAAGATCCGCGGTGGTCTGGGAGTTGCGACGGTCGCGGCAAACGCCGCGTTTGCTGCGATCACTGGTGTCAGTATTGCGTCGGCATCAGTGTTTACGCGCGTCGCCGTACCCGAAATGATGCGTTTCGGTTATACGCCACGCTTTGCCGTTGGGGTCGTCGCAGGCAGTTCGGTACTCGGCATGCTGATTCCGCCCAGCGTTATGCTGATTATTTACGCGATCATTACCGAGCAATCGGTGGCCGCCTTGTTCAAGGCAGGCATTATTCCGGGCATCATCCTCGCGCTCGCGTACATCATAGCTATCGTCGTGATGGCGACATTCTTCAAGAAATATGTTGGTGGCCAGGAAAAGAAAGACATCGAGGCCGCCGCGCTTGAAAACTTCACAGGCTTGCAATTGCTTGGCAAGACGGCGCCGCTGGTCATTCTCATTTTACTGGTTCTCGGCGGTATCTACGGCGGTGTTTTTACGCCAACTGAGGCAGGTGCCGTTGGTGCGCTGGGTGCTTTAATTGTCGCAATCCTGAAAAGGGCGCTCGATCGCAAGATGCTGTGGGACATCCTGGTCGAAGCTGGGCACATCGTTGCGTCAATCCTGATGCTGATCGTCGCTGCGACGATGTACAGTCGCATGCTCGGTATCTCAGGATTGCCGAACGAACTCGGCGAGTGGATTGCCGGCGCCAATCTCGGCCTGTACGGCATTCTCGCGATCTATGTAATGGTTTTGATTGTTCTTGGCACGATCCTCGATACAACGTCGATCATCCTGATCATGGTGCCGCTGTTTCTGCCTGTCGTCGTACCGTACGGCGTCGACCTGGTCTGGTTCGGCATCATCACGATTGTTGGTGCGGAAATCGGACTGCTTACGCCACCACTCGGCATTTCTTGTTACGTGATCAAGTCGACGCTACACGACGACCGTATTACCCTCTATGACATTTTCGCAGGCGCATTTCCGTTTGCGGTCATCATGCTACTCGTGCTGATCCTGCTGATCGCCTTTCCTCAGCTGAGCTTGATGCTGGTTTAGCGCTCGCTATCCTGGTTTTCTGACTTCCATTGCATCGACATGTGCACGCGGTCATAACCGCTCGGATGATCGTAGAAAATGAAGCGCTCCACCGGTCCCGGGCTGATCTTGCGGTACTCACTTAATCGCATTGCGGCACGGGCAAAGCCATCCGCTTGGCCCGAAGCATTTATTCCGTAATTATCGGCCTCCGCTTCGGCGATCCGGATGATGCTATTGGTGATCGGCGTCGTAACGAAGAAATAGACCGACAGGATTGCGGCAAATAGCGGTAATCCTGCCACGTCGCCAACATCACGAATGCCCCAGTTTTGTCCCCAGCGATTTCGTGCCCGGTTAAAGCCCCAGGCTACGAATGCAAACCCGAAGGCGAGCACAAGACCGAACTGTGTCACCAGTTTCTGGCCGTGATTCAGGACGTAGTGCCCCATTTCGTGACCCATGACGGCTTCGATTTCCTCAGGCGAAGTGCGATTCAGCAGGTTGTCATTGAGGCTGATGCGCGTGGTTCCAAAGGCGCCACTGACGTTGGCGCTGATGCGCGTCGATTGGCGTGAGGCATCAAACCAGTAGACGTTGTCACTCGGGATTTCGTTGGCACGCGCCAGGGACAGGATGGACTCCCTGATTGGCCCGTCGTCGAGTGGTTTGTAGTCATTGAATAGCGGGCTGATGTAGACCGGTGCGATGACCTGTATAAACACGAGAAACGCTACGGAGACACCAGTGCCCCATACCCACCAGGTATTTGGCACCTTGCGAATTACGGCGTAAAGCAGCGTGATCGCAATGCTGCCAAATATCATTGCGACCATCAGTGAGGTGAACTGGTCGCCCATCCATGCGCCGAATGTTTGCGTGGCCAGGTCGTACGCATGTTCGCGAAAGAAGTTCTGGTACAGGGTAATCGGGAACGACAATATGGTACCGGCAATGATGTACTGCACGCCGTAGAGAAGCGTATGAAGCCAACGCCAGCGTCCGAAGCGCTCGGCGAAGTCTCGCATCTTGGCTGACAGGCGTGTGCCGAGCAGTAGCCACGCGACGCCGAGTCCGTACAGGAATCCCCAGAGCTGCAGCCAGTAGCCGCCCTCGAAATAGGCGTCGGAGCGTGCGCGTTCTTCTTCGGTCAGCAAATTGACGTAGGCTGTCGTCGCGGTATCGACATCAAAGCCGGGACCGGCCTCGGCGCCGGCGGGAATTTCGAGAACGACCGCTTCGGCCGCTTCCTGCGCATTGGCGTCGATCGACAAGCCGATCAACAAGACGATAATGACATTTCGTATGATGTTCATAGGAATCTTCGTTTTTGTTATCGCAGCCCATAGTAGCGCAAACAGGCGCTGTTCAGATGAAGCTGGCTATGGCCTTGCCGAGTCCCTCGGTATTGTTGTTGCCGCCCATGTCGGGCGTCAGGTTGGCGCTTTCCCGCAACGTGCTTTCGATCGCAGTCATGATCGTGTCGTGAGCCTCTTGGTAGCCGAGGTGCTGCAACATCATGGCGCCGGCCCAGATCATGCCGATCGGATTGGCGATACCTTGACCGGCAATGTCGGGTGCCGAGCCGTGCACAGGCTCGAACATCGACGGATGATCATTGGCCGGGTTGAGATTTGCTGACGGCGCGATGGCGATGGTGCCTGTACACGCCGGACCGAGATCCGAAAGTATGTCGCCGAACAGGTTGCTGCCAACAACCACATCAAAGTGATCGGGCATGCGCACGAAGTTGGCCGTCAGGATATCGATGTGGTACTGGTCCACCGTGATGTCGGGATAACTCTTCGCCATCTCTGCCACTCGCGCATCCCAGTACGGCATCGTGTGAATGATGCCATTCGACTTTGTTGCCGATGTCAGGTGTTTCGCCTCACGACTTTGTGCGAGTTCGAATGCGTACTTGAGAACACGATCGACGTTGTAACGCGTAAACGTCGAGACTTGCGTCACAACTTCTTCGGCTGTGCCTTCGTTCTCAATGCCACCAATGGCTGAATATTCGCCCTCGACGTTTTCGCGAACGACATAGAAATCGATATCACCAGGTTTACGGCCGGCGAGTGGGCAGGGCACGCCATCGAACAGGCGCACCGGACGCAGGTTGATGTGTTGATCGAATTCGCGCCGAATCGGGATCAGCAGTCCCCACAGGGATTCGTGATCCGGAACGCCAGGGAAGCCCACGGCACCGAGATAAATGGCGTCAAACCGACTGAGTTGTTCGATGCCGTCCTCCGGCATCATGCGGCCGGTCTTGTGGTACGTCTCACACGACCAGCCGAACTCTTTCCATTGGAAGTCCAAACCGTGCTTGCTGCCGGCGGCCTCGAGGGCACGAATACCCTCGGGCATAACTTCCTTACCGATACCGTCGCCTGGTATGACGGCTACTTTGATCAATAACTCATTCCGCAGCCGATAATACGGTTGGTCGGGAACTTGGTGATGACTTCGATACCGGTATCGGTCACGACCACTTCGTCTTCGAGGCGGACGCCATCAGAGCCGTCTTCGTTGCCGGCATAGGTTTCAAGCGCGAACACCATGCCTGGCTCGACCTCGACCGGATGCTCGATGCTGTAGGCACGCGAAATAATCGGGAACTCCCACAGGCCAACACCGATGCCGTGACCGTATTGCAGGCCGAAGATCTCGTGCTCATTGAGTGCGCCCATCTGGCGATAATCCGGCCAGCGAGTGACGATGTCTGCTGTCGTGCAGCCAGGCTTGACGGCCTCGATGCCACCGGTCTGGATCTCGAGACAGCGTGCATGCGTATCGATTTGTTTCTCTGACGGTGGACCAACCGTGAAGCAGCGATATACGCAGGTGTGGTAGCCGTTATACAGACAGACGATATCCATGAAAATAATGTCGCCCGGTTGCAGCAGGCGATCAGAGCTCAGGTGAGGGTGAGGATTGGTGCGATTGCCTGACGTCACCTGCACGTTATGAATCCACTGCGCACCCAGGCGATGCATTTCGTGTGACGCGACGGCTTGCAAGTCGTTTTCCTTGGCGCCCGGGCGAATCTCGCAAGCAATTCTATGGAACGCAGCATCAACAATCGCCGCACCATGCTTAAGGACAGCGATCTCGTCTTCGTTCTTGATGGCTCGCGCGTACTGCATGACGCCCTGACCATCCGCAATCGTGTAACCGTTGGCCTGCATCGCAAGCAGAATCTGCGCTTCGACAACATCCACGCCAATGCGAATCTTGCCTTTGTCGAGACCGAAGTTGCCCAAGACCATATCCAGGTCTTTGAGGAACCCGACAGAGCAACCCCAGGCCTCCGGCAATGCACCGAACATCGTGCCGTGTGCCGGAAACGTGTAGTCGGCAATCCACGGGCAATTGAGCTTTTCGGCGGCGACTTCCGACCCAAAGCCGAAAATATGTGGCGGACCATTACGCGGGATAATCGCGTAGCGGCCCATGTTGTCGATCTCGGGCGAGCAGACTGCGGTGGACGTCGAATAGCGCTTGTTGCCGGTATCGAACAGCAACAGGCACTCGATATCGAACTCGTCCATGTAGTGCTTGATTCGGCTGACTCGATACTCGCGCATGCGATCGAAATTGATGCGGTCCTCGTAGTCAACCTGCATCATGCCTTGTGTACCGGGTCGATACGCCACTATTCTTCTCCTGGTTCTTGGGTGCGCAGCTGTGATCTTGAATCGGCGATTATATCGTTAAATTTCACTATTTTGTCTAATTTTCGATTATTTTAGACAAATTGGCACATTTTCGTGAGGATTTCAGCCGTTGGCACGCCATCTGGCGTATTTTCGACAAGCCTGATTAAGGTTGCTTTTATGAAGCGGCATCTCGCAATAGGTGACATTCATGGTTGTTTCACTGCGCTGACGACGCTCGTGACGTTCGTGGATCCACGTCCTGATGACACCATTGTCACGCTGGGCGACTACGTCGATCGTGGGCCAGCCTCCCGAGCCGTCGTGGACCTGATCATTGAGATGAGCACGACGCATCGCCTCGTCCCGCTGCGGGGTAACCACGAGATCATGATGCTCGATGCACGCGAGAAACAGAGCTGGCTGCGCCCGTGGTTGAGCTATGGCGGCGAGGCCACGCTGCAATCATACGGCGGTTCGTTTGACGGGGTTCCCGAAGCGCACATCGAGTTTCTTAGCAACCATCTGGTATCTCACCACGAGTGTGAGTCGCACTTTTTCGTGCACGCATTCGCCGAAGCAGACGTTGCATTGCACGATCAGTCAGAAGCGGCGCTCTACTGGCGCAAGTACAGGAATCCGCAACCGCATTGCTCGGGCAAGATCATGGTGTGTGGTCACACTGCACAACAATCCGGCGTGCCACTGAATGACGGTCACTCGATCTGTATCGACACCTGGGCGCACGGAGGAGGGTGGCTGAGTTGCCTGGACGTCACATCCGGTACGGTTTGGCAGGCCAACGAGAACGGCGAGACGCGGACGCTGTCATTGGAGACTCAGAACTGATCGACGAAATCGGTCGCGCGTTTAACTTCACGGCTGTTATGGCTTTCCTGCCAGAGAATTGTCCCCGCACCCTGTTCGGGTTTATCGAACTCGATTGCCAGCAAGCTGCCATTCGAAATCAGTATGTCTTCACCGGTGAGCCACAACACGAGAATGCTCGTACACGACTGGTGGCTGCTGACCAGCACATCGCCACCATCGAAATCGAGTTCCCTGACGAAACTGATGATCTCGTTAAGGCGCGAGCCGGTTTTCAGGTGCGGTGAGTCCATGACCGGGCCAGGAAAGCCAATCAAGCGTTTGGCGACATAAAGCGTCTGCTTTACGCGTTTGAGCGGACTGGAATAGATGTGTTGCACACCGCTGAGGTCATCGAGCCGCAGTTTGACGACTTTCTCGACTTCAATGACGCCGGTCTCGGTGAGTTCGCGCGCTTCATCCGTCTCGGCATTCGAGGTCATGCCATGACGCAGGACGAAAATTTTCATCTACACTTTTTCGGGTTGACCACTGCCAGCAGACGTGACGATGGCCTCTGTGACGGCCGCGCAATGCACTGTCTCGGCATTCGAGATGATGTACGGTTCGCCTCCCTCGGCCGCGCGCGCAAACGCATCCAGCGCGGCGCGTGCAACATCAAACGATGCGGCATTCCATGTTTCAGCGGGTCCCTTAACGGGCTTATAGGTACAATTGCCAAACAGCTTGAAGCGACGCTCTTCCGAGGGTGCGCCCGCCACGTGTGTCATGCCCTCGAGTTTGACGAATCCCTTGGAGCCGTAGATCTGGAAATTGAAGCCACCGCCTGTAGCCGTCATTGTCGCCAGGTAGCCAGACATACCATCCTTCATGCGAAAGAGGATTGAGGTTGTGTCATCCGCATCTACCTCGACGGCACGGCGGAAGCTCTGCGCGTACACCTGATCGATCTCGCCACACAGATCGATGAATCCATCGATGGCGTGCACTCCCATTGGCGTCAAGCCACCGCAGGGCGTTTCATCCCTGCTGGCACGCCACGCGTCGGGCTTGAGGAAGAGGCCGTTCGGAAACGTCATGGTCGCTTCGCAGTGCAAAATCGTTCCCAATTCGCCCGAGTTGATCATGTCCCGCAATTTCGAAATTTCAGGGTGGAACCGGCGGTTGTAGCCAACGCCGATGGTGATACCCGCTTTCTCAGCGGCCGCAACGGCAGCTGCGGCATCGGCACGAGTAAGGGCAAATGGTTTCTCGCAAAAGACATGTTTGCCGTGTTCGGCTGCCGCGATGGACTGTGCACTATGGATCGAATTTGGTGTGACGAGGACGACTGCGTCGATGTCGGGATCTGCGATGATGTCTTCAAATGAATCACGCAATTCCATATCGTGCTGTTTGGAAAATGCCCTGGCTTCATCGGACAGCGACCGCGTTGTGCCAGCCACAAATCGAATGTCGTCGCTGAGACCCGATACGGATTCGACGAGCGTCTGTCCCCACCACCCGAGACCGATGATCGCGGCGTTAATCATGCTGTTTGACCTATGTATGCTGGATTGATTGCGCATTATATCGCTAAAATAGCGATTCTCTATTTTTAATCGATTAAATGAAATCCTATGCTGGCTCTCGATGAATCAGTGACAGATTGGGTGCTCCTCATCGCCCGGATATGCCTGGCATTGGTGTTTTTCGTTAGCGGTGTGCACAAGCTGATCTGGTATCGACAAGCTGTTGCCGAGTTTCGGACCGAGCGGATTCCATTGATCACAATTACCTTACCCGGTACTATTCTGCTGCACACGTTTGCATCGATTTGTCTGTTAGCAGGCGTATTTGTCCCGGAAGCGGCGCTTGCGTTGGCTGTATTTACGATTGTGGCGACAGCAAAGGTGCACCATTTCTGGACGATGGAGGGTCGGCAACGGCTTGATATCAGCCGGGTTGCGTTGGCAAACATCGGTATTGTAGGTGGCCTCCTGGTGCTCGCAGTGGCGGGGCCGGGCGAACTACCATAATATCGACAAATACCTTAAAATCACTGAACTATCGATAAATTGTCTGGGTAATTTCATTGACTACGAGTAATAACACGGAGCTCATGGCTGCGGTCGAAAACGCGACCGTGCCAGATACAGAAACGCGCCTCGAGTTGTATCGCCAGATGCAGGCGTGCCGCATGATGGAGCAGCGCGCTTACGACCTGTTCATGCAAAACCTGATCAAGGGAACGTCACACCTGGCGCTTGGCCAGGAAGCCGTTGCGGCTGGCTTCGGCGTCGCCATGCGTGAAGACGATTATTCCTTCTGCACCTATCGCGGCCACAACCACACACTGGTTCGCGGCGTGTCGATGACCGGTATCCTGGGTGAACTGATGGGTCGCGAGTGCGGTTTGCTGCACGGCAAGGGCGGATCAATGCACCTTATGGATATTGAGAAAGGCGCGATGGGCTCATACGCGATCATCGGTGCACATATGCCAATCGCAGCTGGTGCGGCCTGGTCGGCACAGTATCGAAAGTCCGGGCAGGTTGCGGTGTGTTTCTTCGGTGATGGCACGACAAATATTGGCGCGTTTCACGAATCACTCAATTTTGCAGCGATCTGGAATCTGCCCGTCGTCTATGTGTGCGAGAACAATCTTTACATGGAATACACACCGATCGGGGAGGTTACGGCGGTGCCGAACCCTGCTGCAGACCGCGCTTCGGCCTATGGTCTCGAACCGGTTTTGGTGGATGGCAACGACGCCGACCTGATGTACGCGGTCGCCAGCGCGGCGCTGGGAAAGGCGCGCAGCGGCAGCGGGCCGAGCCTGATCGAGGTTCAAACCTACCGTCACGGCGGGCATTCGCGCGCCGATCCTGGCAAGTATCGCCCGGACGAGGAGGTCGAGGCCTGGAAGGCACGAGATCCGGTCGTGATGTATCGGCAACGCTTGCTCGACGACGGTGTCGATGCCGCGGCTGTAGAAGCCATCGATGCGGAGCAATCCGCGCGCGTCGATGCCGCCGAGGAAACAGCAAGAAACAGCGGGCCACCGTCGCTGGATATCGCAGAGACGGAACTGTGGGCAGACGGAGGTTCGTCATGGCGCAACTGAGTTATCGCGAAGCGGTCAAGGCCGGCATCGCGCAGGAGATGCGGCGCGACGATTCGGTTATTTTCATCGGTGAAGACGTCGCAGCCGCAGGCGGTGTGTTCAAGACTACCGAAGGCCTGCAGGCAGAATTTGGTGACGTGCGCGTGCGCGATACACCAATTTCCGAGCAAGCCATCATTGGTGCCGTGGCAGGTGCGGCCATGACCGGCTTGCGGCCTATCGCCGAAATCATGTTCTCGGATTTCTTCGCAGTTTGCTGGGACATCATTGCCAACCAGATTGCCAAGACGCGTTATATGACGGACGGTCAGTGCTCGTTCCCGCTTGTTATCCGGTCGGCAAACGGCGGCGGTGCGCGTTTTGGCGCCCAGCACTCACAGAGCGTCGAAAACTGGGCCATGGCCATACCGGGACTCAAGGTCGTTGCACCATCGAGCCCGGCTGACGTTAAAGGCCTGCTGGCGGCATCAATTCGTGACCCGGATCCAGTCTTGTTCTTCGAGCAGAAGTCGCTGTACGGCACGAAAGGTGAAGTGCCGGAGGGCGAGCATGTGGTGCCGCTCGGTAAGGCAAATGTTCTGCGCGAAGGCAGTGACGTGACCATCGTCGCACTCGCGGCGATGGTGCGGCGGGCGATGAAAGCGGCCGAGACGCTCGAGAGTGACCATGGCATTTCGGCCGAGGTCATCGATGTACGTTCGCTCGTGCCGCTCGATACCACGACTATTTTCGAATCTGTCTCGAAGACGGCCCGCCTGGTGACTGTGGAGGAGAACCCGAGACTTTGTGGCTGGGGCGCGGAAGTGTCGTCGCTCGTGGCCGAAGAGTTATTCTGGGACCTCGAGGGGCCGATTGTGCGCGTCACCACGCCACACATTCCGTTGCCGTCAGCGGACGCGCTGGAGGATGCCGTCATGCCCAGTCCGCAGAAGATCATCGATGCTGTTGTCAAACTTGCCGATTGAGGAAGCCCCATGGATGTCCTGATGCCACAACTTGGTGAGACCGTTCTCGAGGGTACGGTTGCGGCCTGGCACAAAGCCGAAGGTGACAGCGTCGAGAAAGGCGACTTGCTGCTCGATGTCGAGACCGATAAGGCAGCCACTGAAATCGAAGCGCCCGGAGCCGGTGTTCTCAGCAAGATTGCGGTCCCGGAAGGGGATACGGTCGATGTCGGAACGGTGCTGGCTGTTATCGCCGTCGAGGGCGAAGTGCCTGTGGGAGCGGCTTCAGCCGCGACACCAGCCGCAACACCGGCTGGCGGCGGACTGCCACCAAAATCGTCAGGTGGAAAACTATCACCCGCCGTGCGGCGCCTGCTCAAGCAGCACAATCTTGATATTGGGGACGTTCAGGGTTCGGGCCGTGACGGGCGAGTGACCCGGCAGGACGTGCTCGATCATATCGAGGGTGGCGAAGCCGCTTCCGCAGACGACGCAAATCGCATCCCGTTTGATCGATTCCGCAAGATCACGGCAGAGCACATGGTGCGCTCCAAAGCCACATCGCCGCACGTGCTGCAGGCAATTGATGTTGATTTCACAGCCGTTGACGCCGTGCGTTTGGGCAAGAAGGACTCGTGGAAGGCTGACAAGGGCTATTCGCTGACCTATCTGCCGTTTGTTGCGCGGGCTGTCTGCCAGGCATTGGCCGAATTTCCGAAGATTAATGCCAGCGTCGATGGTGAAAGCCTCGTCGTGCACGCCGGCATCAATCTCGCGATCGCGATCGACCTCAATCACGCGGGGCTCGTCGCCCCTGTAGTGCGAGACGCCGGATCGCTGTCAGTTTCTGCGCTGGCCGGGGCATTTGCTGACCTCGTGTCGAAGGCAATGACGAAGAAACTCACCGCGGATGACCTGCAAGGTGGCACGTATACGCTGTCGAACCCGGGGCCCTTCGGTACCCTGTTTACAGCCCCGATCATCAACCAGCCGCAGGTCGGGATCCTGTCCCTGGACGCCGTGAAAAAACGGCCACATGTGGTCGAAAACGAGGCCGGCGATGCGATCGAGGTGCGCCCGGTAGGCGTCCTGGCGCATTCTTTCGATCACCGCGCCATTGACGGTGCGTACTCGGCTGCCTACCTGCAAAAGCTGAAATCACTCATTGAAACAAGCGACTGGAGCGTCGAGTTCTAGCTTTTTTCTCGATTTATCGCTGATCCAATAAAAATAACGATAATTTAAGGTTTGCGATCATTCTAGCGATTATCTATAGTGCCAAAACCCAATACCGCAATTTGGTGGTATTTCTAACGTCGTTCTGGGGGGAACCATGTTGAATACACACAAGAAAGGCAGTCTCGTCCGTTGGCTCGCTGCGCTCGCCGCTATTGGTGGCGTCTCGTTGCTGATTCCCACGACGTCCGCACTCGCGCAAGCAGGTGCCGACTCTGGTGACGACATGCTCGAAGAAATCATCGTCACCTCACGTCGCTATGAAGAGTCGATTCAAGATGCGCCGGTAGCCGTTGGTGTAATGACCGAAGACTATATGCGGAACAATCGCATCACGCGTGCTGACGACCTGATGGAAGTCTCTCCGGGCACGACCTGGGAGCAATTCTCGAAGATGCAGCCGGTCGCAAGTATGCGCGGTGTCATTGCACCGACACCCGGCAACGCGTCAAGCGAAGCGTCGATTCAGACCGTGCAGGATAACGTGGTTATTACCAAGGACTCGATGAAGTACCCGACCATGTACGACATGGAGCGTGTCGAGGTGATGCGCGGACCGCAAGGTACGGCATTCGGCCGCAACGCGTCTGTGGGCCTGATTCACTTCGTCTCGAACCGGCCGGGCCAGGACAAGAACGGTGGCAACGTCGACGTTACAGCAGGAACCGATGGCCTGGTTGAGGCTCGAGGCTTCATCACCGGCCAGTTCTCGGACACGGTTTCCGCGCGATTGGCATTCAATTACGACGACTTCGATGGTGACACCGAAGACGTAAATACCGGCAATGGACTCGACGGACGGAGTAACACGGCGTTTCGTGCTTCCCTGCTGTTCGAGCCGAGTGATACGTTTAGTGCCTGGTTCAAGATCGAACACAGCATGGATCGTGACGATGCACCGGTTCGTAGCGCTTACTACCAGCCTGGGACCGGACTCAGCTATAGCGATGATCCGTTCGTCGGCGGTAGAGACACCTTAGAGGGGCCATACCCGAACACCTGGTATCGTCCCAATGATCCGTTCAAGAACGAAATCTCATCAGGTTACAATTTCGAGACTGAGCGCGACATCACGACGCTGGCGGCTGAATTGATCTGGGATCTTGACGGCGGGCTGGCCATAACGTCGATCACGGGTTACCTCGATGGTGACACCCATTCGCTAATGGATCTCGTTGGTACGCCCAACAATGTGTCCTTCCAGGAAGTGGCTAACGACGCCAAGTCCTTCAGTACTGAACTGCGCCTCGACAATATTGCGAGCGGCAATTCGTTCCGCTGGCTGGCCGGCGTCTATTACATGACGGATGAGGAAGATCGCTTCGAGCAGAACATCTTCCAGGCCGATGGCGCGCGACTGGGCCCATTCGTAGAAACGCACATGGGTACGCTCGCAAACAACGAGACCAATAGCTGGTCGGTGTTTGGTGAGCTTACCTTTGACATCGGCGACAGGGCCACGTTGACGTATGGTGGACGGTACGTTAGTGATGACAAGGACTACCTGCAAGGTGTGCGCTCGTGGGGCGTGAATCGCCAGATCGGCGGTGTCCCGGGAGTTGGGCCTGGAATCGATGGTGTGGCCGAGGTTTGCCGTGCAAATACCGATGGTCCACCGGACCCGACCTGCGGTTCGGAGGCAAATCCGCTCGGTTATACGGATCACCCAGTCAGCGATTCCTGGGATGACTTTATCTCCAAGTTGTCACTGACCTACGCAATTAATGACGACATGAATATTTATGCGTTGTACTCGGAAGGCTTCAAGAGTGGCACATTCCAGCCGGATGCCCGTAACCGCGCCAGTGCCGACGTCGTTGTCGAACCCGAAACATCGACCAATTTTGAGGTCGGCTTGAAGGGCTCGGGTGGTAGCTTCCGTTACGCCATCACGGCCTTCATTCTGGAAGTTGAAGACGTGCAGACGATCAACCTCGTACCTGTTGGCGCCGGATTCACAGGCCTGATCAGTAACGTTGGTCGCGTTGAGAGTACGGGCCTCGAAATCGAAGGTACATTCCTGATCGGCGATAATTTCCTGTTGAGTGGTAACGCCGCGTGGATTGATGCGGAGATGAAAGACACGCCGGACCCGACCGGAGCGATCGATCCTGACACGGGTGAAGTCTACTCCCTCAACGGTCATCGGCCACCCGGCGCGCCGGAGTGGACGTATACACTTTTCGGCGAATACACGGCCAACCTGGGCAATGGCTCATCACTGATGTTCCGGGCCGACGTCCGTTCACGCAGCGATGTGTTCAACCAGACCTCCAACCGTTTCACCGATCCACCGCTGCGTCTGCGCCCGCAAGTTACAAACTGGGGCGCGCGTATCACATGGACGTCTTCAAGCCAGAGAATTGCCGTATCGGCCTGGGGTAAGAACCTCAACGAGGATGTGGATATCGAGAACTTCGGTCCGCCGAGCCCGTGTTGCGCGTCGTTCGCAGCGGGTTTCCGCGGCAAGCGTCAGTATGGCGTTACCGGTAGCTTTGCATTCGGTGGCAATTGATTAGGACGTAATCACACATAGAAGCAAACAGAACGGCAGCTTTCGGGCTGCCGTTTTTTTTACGCCTGGATGATGTCAAGGACCAGCTTGATTTCCATCAGGCAAAAGGTGACCAGCAGAATCCTGTCAAAGGTTTGCTGTGACACACGCTTGGCGTAGCGAATCCCGACATGGGTAAACGTCAGCGCCGGAATCAGGGCCAGCAAGCCGAGTCCAAAGCGCTGCTGGGTGAACAAGCCTGTCGCGAATGCGGTTGCGGTCTGTGCGGTGCCGAATAGCAAGAACGTAAACGTCACCAGGAATGCATAGGCGGCAGGAACGAGCGAGCGGCCGTGGTAGTACGGCGCAACGATCTGCGCCGAGATACCGGCCGCGCCCTGGATCGTGCCTGCTACAGCACCAAGAACGTAGGCGAATCTGCCTCGACCCCGAAACATGCTCAGCGAGTTGTCCTTCAGGAAGTATTGCAGCAAGTAAAGCGCCAGCCAGGTCGCGAGGATCAATTTTAGCCAACGATCGTCCAGGATGATCAGTAAGCCGGTTCCTGCGATAGCGCCGAGAAACCCGGTTATGAGAAATGGCAAGTGCTCTTTCAGCAGGGAAGCGAACTGGCCATGGCTGTGAACCATCCACAGGTTGGCTGCGAGGCCGGGAATGATCATCAGGACGACGGCTTCTTCGACCGATGTAACAGCGGCCAACGCAGGAACGGCGAACATCGGCAACCCGAGTCCGGTCATTCCCTTGAACAGCCCGCCCAGCGAGATCGCCGCCAGCACGAATACGACAAGGCCTATGTCGATTGGAATAACATCCATGGTCAGCCTATAATCCTGTTTGTGCAACCGTTTGCATTAGCGTACTACAAGGCGTCCAGCGTATGGAAGTAATCAACTCAAATCACACAATTGGCTGGATCGGCACCGGTCGCATGGGCTTTGCGATGGCCAGGCGCCTTATCGAGGCCGGCTGCGACGTGGCGGTCTACAATCGCACGCGCGCCAAGGCCGAACCCCTTGCCGAACTCGGCGCGACTATCGTCGATAAGCCAGCGGACCTTGCGACCCGGGACATCGTGTTCACGATGGTCTCAGGACCAGACGATCTCCTGCAGGTCGTGGGCGGCGATGACGGGGTCCTGAGTACGCCCAAGACACCGCGCATGCTCATCGACTGCTCCAGTGTCTCGGAAGCGGCGTCCGACGAGGTCAGGAGCCGGTTCTCACAGCGCGATTCGACGATGCTATCGGCACCGGTCAGCGGCAATGCCAAGGTGGTTACTGCTGGCCGCCTGACGCTGGTGGCGTCCGGGCCGCTTGCGGCGTTCGAGATCGCGAAGCCTTATCTCGAGGCCCTCGGTGAAGGCGTGACCTACGTGGGCGAGGGCGAGTTGGCGCGCATGGTCAAGATCTGCCACAACGTACTGCTCGGTGTCGTTACGCAATCGCTGGCGGAGATCGCGGTGCTTGCTGAAAAAGGCGGTGTGTCACGTCATGCATTACTCGAGTTCATCAACAGCAGCGTCATGGGCTCGATGTTTACACGCTACAAGACGCCGGCGATGGTCAATCTTGACTGGACGCCGACGTTTACGCCCGTCTTGCTGCGAAAGGACATGGACCTGGGGCTCGCGGCAGGGAAACGACTTGGCGTACCGATGGAGGTCGCTCAGGCGACTCGCGATCTGGTGCAGAAATCGATCGACGCCGGCCACACAGACTGTGATTTCGGGATATTGCTGGAGGAGCAGGCCAAATCGTCTGGCATGGAGCTGCAGCCCGAGAACATTGATGTCAGTGACGGCCTGAAATAGCGAGTCCGGGAATGGCGATCGTCTTCGAACTAAATGCCAAACCAGTCAGCGTGGACGTCGATCCGCAGACACCGCTGCTCGACGTGCTTCGTAACGACATCGAGCTGAATGGTCCGAAGTTCGGTTGCGGGCTCGCGCAGTGCGGTGCCTGCGCCGTCCTGCTTGACGGTGTCTCCGTGCGCTCCTGCGTACTGCCCGTGCAGTCGGTCGCGGGCAAACGTGTCACGACGCTTGAAGGTCTCGGTACCGAAGCGTATCCGCACGCGCTGCAGACGGCGTTCATTGAGCACCAGGCCTTGCAGTGTGGTTATTGCGTCAGCGGCATCATCACAACGGCCGCGGCCTTCCTGGAGCAGAACCCGGCGCCAACCGACGACGAAATCAGACAGGCATTGTCCGGGCACCTGTGTCGCTGTGGCGCCCAGCAGCGCATGGTCCGGGCGATTGCGTCGGCAGCAAGAAAAGTCGCGGGTGACGCGTCATGAGAACAACACGTCGCGAATTCCTGCAGGCAGGCGGTGCAATCACAGTCAGTTTTGCCATTCCGGCCTGTGCGAGAGGGCGCGCGCCCGAGCCCACCGGGTCGGCGATTCTCGGCAATCGGCTCGTTGTGGCTGCGTCAGGCCATGTCGATCTTATGCTTGGAAAAGTCGAACTTGGCCAGGGCATTGGTACTGCACTGGCGCAGATGGCGGCCGAGGAACTCGATGTCAGTTTCGAGCGCATGGGGCTTGTGACGGTGGATACCGAGTTCTCACCAGACGAATCGTACACATTCAGCAGCATATCGGTGCAACAGGCCGGACCGCCTACCCGACGCGCGGCCGCGGCCGCGCGCCAGCACCTGTTACAACAGGCCGCTAATCGCCTCAGTGTCAGTGCGGCATCACTGCAGGTCGTGAATGGCGAAATTCTCGATAGCGGGGAGTCCACCGGGCTGACGTATTGGGCGCTAATCAGCGATGACGAAACCAAACTCGACTTCGAGGATGACCAGCTTCTAAAGCCCGTCGAGGACTATACGATCATCGGCGAGTCTTACCAGCGAATTGACATACCCGCAAAGGTTTTTGGTGACGCGGCATTCCTGCAGGACCTGCGGATGCCGGGCATGGTGCATGCTCGCGTCGTGCGGCCGCCAGCGGAGAGGGCGGAGCTCAAGGCCATTGATGAGTCCGCTGCGGAGCAAATGCCTGGTGTCCTGGGCGTCGTTCGTGACGGCAACTTTATCGCTGTCGTCGCGACACGAGAACAACAGGCCAGGAACGCAGCGCGCCTGCTGCACCAGTCGACGGGCTGGCGATTCGCAACCGACATGCCGGACGAGCAGAGTATCTCGACGTGGATGCAAAATGCGCCGCTGCGCACCGAGCCCGTCGCATCCCGGCAGGCGGACCAGGTCGAGGAGACGACGACGGTGTCTGCCAGCTACGAACGTCCTTACCAGGCACATGCATCGATCTCGCCATCGGCTGCGATCGCCCGGTTTGACGGCACCAACCTGACTGTCTGGAGCCATGCGCAGGGCATGTATCCGCTGCGCGCCGGCATCGCCCATGTGCTCGGGCTTGATATAGCAAATGTGCGCTGTATCCATCACGAAGCGTCAGGCTGTTATGGCCACAACGGCGCAGACGACGCGGCCTGCGATGCTGCTGCGATCGCGATGCAGTTTCCGGGGCGTCCGGTGCGTCTGCAGTGGGAGCGTGTCGATGAGATGACCTGGGAGCCTTATGGATCGGCGATGCATATCGAGGTCAGTGCGGATGTGGGCGCCGACGGCGACGTGCGGCACTGGAATTACGACTTGTGGAGTTGCCCTCACTCGAGCCGGCCCCGGGATGCCCGGAGTGCCGGCGGCATGATCTACGCGCGGCACAAGGCGGACCCACTGCCGCTGCCGCCGATCCAGTCAATTCCACAGCCCAATGGTGGCGCGGATCGCAATGCCGTGCCGTTGTATGGGTTTGATTCAATGGAGGTCAACAAGCATCTGACCACCGACGTGCCGTTACGCGTGTCTGCACTACGCGGCCTGGGCGCGTATGCCAATGTGTTCGCGATCGAGTCGTTCATGGACGAGCTTGCTTTGCGGGCCGATGCTGATCCGCTGGACTACCGCCTGCGCCAGTTACAGGATGCACGCGCGATCGCTGTACTTGAGCGGCTTGCTGCGCAGAGCGGCTGGTACAAACGCGAACCGTCTCCCGAGGATGGCTGGGGCTTGGGTTTTGCACGCTTCAAGAACCGCTCCGCCTACGTCGGCGTGGTCATGCGCATTGCCGTGGAGAGTGACCAGATACGGCTCAAACACGCCTCGGCCGTGTGCGATGCGGGTCTCATCATCAATCCTGACGGTACCAGCAACCAGATTGAAGGCGGCATCGTGCAGGCTTCAAGTTGGACAATGAAGGAACAAGTCCATTTCACCAACGAGAAAAAGCTAAGTGTCGACTGGAATTCCTACCCGATTCTTCGTTTTAACGAGATTCCCGAAATCGAGGTCTCGATAATCGACCGCGATGATCAGCCGTCGCTCGGTGTAGGCGAGGCGGCGCAAGGCCCGACGGCAGCAGCCATAGCCAACGCCCTGTTCTCGGCGACAAGGCAACGAAAGCGAAAATTACCGCTAAATTGACGAAACCTTACGGCGCGCCTGCGCATCTAATAATCGTGTAATCTTTAGCTTCACGAAGAAGTGCTGAGTGCCTCAATGTCCCTGGTTGCCGAGTTAAGACGTCGCAATGTCTTTCGCGTAACAGCTGCCTACCTTGTCGTGGGCTGGCTGCTGACGGAAGTATTGACGACGCTCCTGCCGACTCTCGGTGCTCCGGAGTGGACATCTCGTGCCGTTATCCTGATTTTCGCCCTCGGCTTTATTCCGGCGGTGGTTTTTTCCTGGTTCTACGAACTCACGCCCGACGGCATCAAGCGTGAAGAGGATGTCGATCGGGATGCCGCCACTGAGCGGGGCACCGTCCGCAGGCTCGACTACGTCACCGTTGTCGCTGTTGTCGTCCTCATAATTTTTGTCGGGCTGTTCAGCGCGCAGCAAACCGGTGACGATTCGATGTCTGGTGGCGCGGCAATCAGCGAGGCATCCGTTGCGGTACTGCCGTTTGCCAACATGTCGAACGATAAGGACAACGAGTATTTTTCAGACGGACTGACCGAGACCTTGTTGCACATGCTGGCGCAAGTACCGGAGCTCAAGGTCGCTGCGCGTACATCGAGCTTCGCGTTCAAGGGCCAGAACATCAACATCCAGGAAATCGCACTTGCGCTTGGCGTCGCGCACATCCTCGAAGGCAGTGTGCAGCGCGCCGGTGATCGAGTGCGCATCACAGCACAGTTGATTCGTGCGAGCGATGGATTCCATGTCTGGTCGGAGAGCTATGATCGTACGCTGGACGATATCTTCGACGTGCAGGACGAAATCGCGAGTAAAGTCGGCGTCGCCCTGTCTGCGTCCCTGCTTGGCGAGGGTGATACACAGGTAGCGGGCGTGTCGACGACGGATGCCGATGCTTACGACCTGTACCTGCAGGCGCGCAAAGCGCGAGCCACTTTTTCATTTGGTGGGCTACGCGCGGCGGAAGACCTGCTGAAGGGCGCGTTGCTTATCGATCCTGATTTTCTGGATGCAAAGACGGAACTGGCGAGCGTCTACTTTCATCAGATGGAAACCGGCCTGATCGACATGCAGGACGCGGTGACGCAAATTATGGCCGTTTCGGACCAGGTGCTGGCGGTCCAGCCGGACAATGCCGTGGCACGTGCGACCAGGCTTGTAGCACAATGGATGATCGATGCGCAGACCGGTGACATCTCGGCAATATCCGACGCGGTGGCGCAACTCGAGGCCATCGTCGCCGAGGCGCCGGATGAATTGCAGCCACGCATACTGCTGATCCGCACCTACCAGAATATGCAACAGAACGACAAGGTACTGCCGACGCTCCAGGAAGCGCTCGATAACGATCCGCTCAACCCCGAAATACTCTACGAGATGGGTGCGGCCCACTTGCACCTGGAACAGTGGGATGAGGCAACCGCTTCGCTCAAGAAATCACTCGAAATCGAGCCCAACCAGCCTAATGCCTATTTTCATCTTGGCCAGATCAGCCGCCAGGAGGGTGACGGCGTGGGCTACGCACGTCATATCCTGAAAGCGCTCGAGGTCGATCCCAAGGACCATGAATTGCCCGGTATTCTGGCAATGTTCCTGTATCAACTTGAATTACCCGAGCAAGGTGATGATCTTCGTGATCGTGTGCTCGCGCTGGCACCGACCAGTGAAACGTCTTATCGGATCGAATTGCTACGGGCGATCACGGCGGGGGACGAGGATGCCAGCGTCGCCAGCGCCCGTCGCGCGATCGAAGACGACATCGATGATCGGCGTTTCGCCTACGGCGGCGCCATTCAGTACTTGCTGCGCCATGCAATCAGAAGTGGCACGGTCGATGAGGAAATTCAGTGGTTGAGCGAGCAAGTCCCTGGCATGTTCGATATCGAGGCTGACTCTGTGCCACAAAAATTCCGCACAGCGCAGTTGTTGGCACTCAGTGCCTGGTACACATCGTTACCGCGCGATGAGTTCCTTCGACGTCTGGATGTGCTCATCGACGTTGGCAGAGCACACGGCTTTGAGCCGGAACAGAACCCGATGATACATGTCAACATTCTTGCGATGCGTGGCGAAATCGAACAGGCAGTGGAAGTCGCTCTCGACAGGATATTCACACAGTCGGTTGCCACTAACCTGAACTGGCGAGAGAACCTTTCTCAGCCACACCTGGCGAAAGTTATCGATGACCCCCGAGTCCAGACGGCAATGCAGCGCTGGGAAGAGGAAGAAGAGGCTTTGCGTAACAGCGTTCGGTCGTACCTGGCCGACCTGCAGGTTGCGACATAAAAAAAGGCCCCGCATCTTGAGATGCGGGGCGGAGGTTTGTAGGAGCGGCGCTTGTCGCCGCGACCTGTCGCGCTGGCAAGCTCCCCACGTGGGGGGATAACAAGCGCTCCTACAGCGGGGATCTACTCAAGCAAGAAAATACCTAGTTTGAATGCCGTAAACATATTGCTGTCCACGTCATATCTTCCGTAAGCGTGCATCGAACGCGCAGTTGTTGCGCCATCGAGGCTGGCATTCAGGTCATTCACAAAGTCATCCCAATCGGAATACAGGCGCAGGCTGTCTCGTGACTTGATCGAGAACAACATCCGGCCCGTCTCACGTGGAATAATTGTTGTGTTCGAATCGAGCGAAGTCAGGTCGATCAGGACCGGCCCTTGCTTGATGTAGTGGCGCTGGTCGATGTCAGCATTCTGGTTATCCAGGACGAGACCGCCACTGCCTGAGCTGAGGAACGGCGCGATGGTGCCTTCCTTGCCCCAGCCGACACCCAGCGCACTGCGCACATCGCTATAGTCGATGAATGAGCGGCCGGTGAAGTCAGGCGGTGCCATGCCGAAAGCAGTCGGGAAACCGTAAGCGACGATTGGCCTGCCTACTGACAGGTTCGACAAGGTCAGCGTGCCCGTGCGGACTTCGTAATTGTCAGGATCGGCATCGAGATCTTCCGACGGCCCTGTGCCTGTGAAGTCAAAGACGCCGACTCGCCGACGGTCAATCGAATACAGCGTGATATCCGTCTGTCCCGGCACGATCATGTTGACGATGCCCGACAGGTGCGTGATGTGCATGCGCACGGCGCCTTGCGTTGCATCAAACAGGATTTGCGGGGCAGCGGCATCCGTAGTCGGCGTAGGCTGGTTGCCACGCACCGTCACGCGCTGGCCGATGGACAAGGCGTCGATGCTCAGGTCCGAGAGCCGGTGGCCGTCTTTGAAGACCTTGGTGTTCGGGCCGACTTCGACGATGACATCGTCATGGAAATGAACACGGCGATCCGTCGCGGTATCGCGCGGAACTATCGTAGCGCCACGAATGGTCAGAAAATTGCCGTCACGCTTGATGATGTTTCCGACAACGGCATCTGCGTCATGGCCCGGGACACTTGACCCGGCGAGAACGATGTCTGCCGTAAACGCACGATCGGAAGTCGTCAATGTTCCCCTGGCGACTGTCGGGGTTCCCTGGCCCGCTGCGTTGAGCGCCCGCAGGCCTTCCATGCCCACCCACATCGCTCCGTCGACCTCGAACTCGGTATCGTCGGTTACGCTGACCTTGAAGCGGCCGAAGTCGCTGACGCGGTCATAGAACGGCCGTACTGCAATCGTATAGCTCATCTCATCTTCATTGACGGCAACGAGCGGCCCGCGCACGCGTATGATTTTTTCATCGACGGGGTGAACCTCGGCGACGATAAACTGCGCCGATGCGGCGCGCGCCGGCGTCGGAATGATATCGACATCGTGCGACGCCGCGAGATCGAAATCGAGTTGCAGCAAGTGTGCACGACGTTTCGCCACCATCAGGTGATCGCGGTTGGACAGCACAATCCTGAGGCTCGTCTGGTCGAGTTCGACATCGTCGAGATCGGTTACGACGGCTTCCCTGGAGACGCCCGCCGCATCAATCAGGACTTCGGCATCGCCATAGTCCAGGCGAATGGTGCCGGCAACATACGTTGCGGGTGGCACCACGGCAGCTGCAACGAGTTCCGTTACATCAATATAGTCGGTGAAATTGACACGCGTGGCGCTCGGCATGACTTCGACTGTCCTGCCGTTCGCCGTTTCAAGCGTCAATCCGAGTACGTCGACCGTGTAATTCAGAAAGTCCCCGTCGGCGTCAGTCAGGCCGATCAAAACCGTGCCGCATTCTCCATGAGTTGCGGCGTTGGCCGGGTCGCAGGCCGATGACGGCTGCGGGTCAGGGGTGGATGAGTTGCTGGCGCCGCCGCCGCAGGCTGCCAGAATCAGGGCCGCCAGCAATACTGCCGCGCGCCCGGTGTTTGCGATGTTCATGCGTCTCTCCTTGTTCGCGTGTGTCCGTGTACAAGGGTTTAACGCCACTGCGGGAAATTGGTTGACCGGCGCGCAGAATGTAAAAAAATACAGTAACTTAGCTTGTATTACTCCCGTAACATGTCACAATTCACACCCGTACGTTGCAGACGTTTGCGTATGGGACAAGCCATTTGACTAAATCGCCAGATAGCATTGATACGACAACCGTCCGGCATCGCCGACCGCGGGCAGGGACCCGCAATCGCGGCGCGGCTGACGCACTGCAGACCAAGATCGCCGTCGGCGTCCTGAATCTGGATCCCGAGCAGTACGAAGAGCAACTGCAAGCCAACATCAATGAATTACCGGATGCGGCCGGCTGTGACGCCGCATTCATAGCGTTGTTTTCCGATGACGGTACCGAGATCGAATCGGTCATCGCGGCGGCTTCCGGGTTCGCGCAGGCGAATCCCGAGGTGCTGATCGGCCAGAAGCTCGACGACTGGAAGTGGCTGCAGAATCGTCTCGGTCATCTCAAGGTTGTCGAGGTTGCCGATACGAGGAAAGGCTCGAAACGATTTCACGAGGAATTGGAACGGCTCGCTGAGATTCATCTGGGCTCAATCCTGATGATCGGCTTCTCTGTTCATGACGAGATAGCCGGGTTTCTTGCGTTAGCCAATGAACATGCCGTTGAAACCTGGGACGCCAACTTGCACCTGCTGCTGAAGTTGATTGGTGCGTCGCTGGCCGTGGGACTCGAGCGAACCCAGGAGCGCGACGTCCTCAACGAGATGAACCAGCGCAACGAACTGGTCGCTGCAACAGCCAACGACGGCATCTGGGATTTCGATGGCGAAACCAAGCGCATTAATTTGTCGCGGCGCTGGAAAGCCATGCTCGGTTACGACCTGGACGATGATGATGTGCTGCTCGATTGGTACGGCCTGGTTCATCCGACTGACATGTCGCACGTACAGTCCAAAATGAAGAATCACCTGGCAGGCAATTCGGACTTCTTCGAATCGGTCCACCGCATGCGCCACCAAAATGGTGACTGGCGCTGGATGAGTAGCCGCGCCAAGGCCATCCTCGACGAAAACGGCCGCTTGATACGCCTGCTCGGGGTCGAGGTCGATATCACCGAGCGCAAGCTTTACGAAGAAGCACTGTTCCGCGAAAAGGAAAGTGCGCAAATCACGCTGCAGTCCATTGGTGATGGTGTCATTACTACCGATGCGAAGTGCAACGTCGAGTATATTAATCCCGTCGCCGAAGAGTTGACAGGTTGGAAGGTCGATAACGGCAGCGGCAGGCCGATCGACGAAATTTTCCGGGGATTCCACGAAGAGACTTGCGAGCCTCTCGAAAACCCGCTCGCCGTGTCGATTCGCCGCGACCGTGCGATAAAATCTGTACGGCCGACGCTGCTCATTCGTCGCGATGGCAATGAGCTGTATATCGAGAGTACGGCGTCACCGATTCGTGATGGCAAAGGCATTGTGACCGGCGGTGTACTCGTGTTCCACGACGTCAGCGAGTCGCGCGAACTGAATCGCCGGCTAAGCTATCACGCCAGTCACGACATCCTGACCGGGCTCGTCAATCGGCGCGAGTTCGAGAACCGGCTTGAGCGGGCGTTGAAAAGCGCCAGGGCTCGCGAGACGTCTTACGCAGTATGCTACCTGGACCTCGACCAGTTCAAAATCGTCAACGACTCCTGTGGGCACAGCGCAGGCGACGCATTGCTCGGGCAGCTCGGCGCATTGCTCAAATCGAAGATACGCTGGCGCGATACGCTGGCGCGTCTTGGCGGTGATGAATTCGGCGTGCTGCTCGAAAGTTGCTCGCTCGACGAGGCAATGCAAGCCGCCGAGGCACTGCGGATAGCGATCAGCGAATACAAATTCATTTGGGACGAGCGCAGCTTCAGGCTTGGAGTCAGCATTGGCGTTGTGCCCGTATCGGCCGACAACGAGGATGTTGCTGCATTGCTGAGCGCCGCCGACAGTGCCTGTGCGGCCGCCAAGGAAGCCGGGCGCAATCGTATTCACAGCTTCCAGGAAAACGATATCGACCTGATGCGCCGGCGCCGCGAAATGCAATGGGCTGCGCGCATTAACAATGCACTTGAAGATGATCGTTTCGAGTTGTTCCGCCAGACGATTCTGCCCTTGCAGTCCGAGGAAGAGGGCGCCCACTATGAAATTCTGCTACGCATGCGGGATGAAAATGGAGGCATCATTTCGCCAGGACTGTTCATCGAGGCTGCCGAGCGGTATGGCATTACGCCGAGTATCGATCGCTGGGTGATACGCAGTGCGTTCCGCTGGCTGGTGTCGGAAGCGGATGAGCGCGAACGACTGGCCCTGTGTTCGATTAACCTGTCAGGCCAGAGCCTTGGTGACGAGAAATTCCTGCCCTTTGTCCAGGACCAGTTCAGAATGAGTGGTCTTGATGCAGGCAAGATCTGTTTCGAGATTACCGAAACGGCAGCCATCGCCAGCTACTCGCAGGCAAACCGGTTCATCAACGCACTCAAAGAACACGGCTGCAAGTTTGCATTGGACGACTTTGGTACGGGGCTGTCGTCATTCGGCTATCTCAAGCACTTCCCGGTTGATTACCTCAAGATCGACGGCAGCTTCGTGAAGGAAATCCTGCATGACCCGATCGATCGCGAGATGGTGCGCTCGATCAACGAAATTGGTCATTTGACGGGCAAACAGACGATCGCCGAGTTCGCGGAGAATGAGGAAATCATCACGATGCTGCGCGGCATGGGTGTCGATTACGCGCAGGGTTACGGAGTATCCGAACCCAAGCGCGTTACGCGCGCTGTCGCCTGATCACACGCCGTTCTTTGCTCGGAATTTCTAGATAAAGAACCCGCCGTGGCCGTAGCCGACCATGCTCATGAGCATGGGAATCGACAGCAGGGTATTGGTGCGTGAAGCAGCGAACGCGACTTTGCGTGCTTTGGCCACTTCATCAGCGCTCGCTTCGACCATGCCGAGAATCTTCTTCTGGTTCGGCCAGATCAGCACCCAGACATTGAACAGCATGATCGTGCCGAGCCAGGCTCCGACACCAATAATCATGGCCTGCGAATTGAACGAATCACCCACGAGCCCCAAGGTAAAGGCTTCGTGGAGAATATTCAGGTTGTACAGCGCGGATGCACCGGAAAGCCATGTCAGCGCACCGCCCCAGCGGAACCACCACAGCGCCCGTGGTGCGACATACTTGGTAATGCCTGCGCCGCCCGGGCCACCTTCGTCACCGGCCGCATCGGCAAGCGCCGGGACCTGGACAAAATTGAAGTAGTAAAGAAGGCCGATCCAGGTGATGCCCGCGAGGACATGAATCCAAACGACGAAGCTCAGGATGTTGAAGTGAACACCCATTGTTGCGACCGCAATGATGACGGAGAGGATGATGCCGCCAATGATGACGCCACCTACGGAATTCAAAGGATTCATGATTGCTTCTCCCTGACTGATTGTTGTTATGGATGCGTATTTTAGAACAATTCCAGCTACAATCGCGACCTATGATGCGATTGATTATTGTACTCGTCATGATGTTCACGCTCTCCGCTTGCTCGGCCATGCTGGTCAGCGGCTCAGCCGAGAGTGAAAAGCGCGATGACTGTACCGAAAGTGAAAGAGAGGCCGAAAAACGTGGATGTTAATGCCAAAATCGAAGAGCAACTGAATTCTCATGACGTTCTCCTGTATATGAAGGGGACACCGGATTTCCCGCAGTGTGGATTCTCGGGGCAGACGGTTGCTGCACTGAATGCGGTTGGAAAACCATTCGCATTTGTCAATATTTTTGAAGACGAAGAGGTTCGCCAGGGCCTCAAGACCTATTCGAATTGGCCGACCTTTCCGCAGCTTTACGTCAAAGGTGAGCTAATTGGCGGTAGCGATATTGTTATTGAGATGTATCACTCGGGCGAGCTTGCGGAATTGTTGAATCAAATACCGGCTGAAACCGATTAACGATTTCGCAGAACAGATCGGCCGTTATTTCCGCATCGTAAGCAGCTGAATGCGCTGAGTCCTCGTCCCATTCGAAGCCCGCCGCCACCACGGCGCGCGCCAATACCGTTTGACCAAAAGCGACGCCGCAAAGCGTCGCGGTGTCAAAGCAACTAAATGGATGAAACGGATTGCGCTTGATCGCAGATCGTTCGATCGCCTCATTGATGAACCCGAGGTCGAACGCGGCATTGTGGCCAACCAGGATGGCGCGCTGGCAGCGATTGTCGCGGATCGCAGTTCGTACCTCGCGAAACACGCGTTGCAGCGCGTCGCGCTCGTCGATAGCCGGTCGCAACGGGTGGTTCGGATCGATACCATTTACGGCCAGCGAGGCGGGTTCCATGTTTGCGCCATCGAACGGCTTGACGTGATACCGAATGGTTTGGCCACGCGTCAGGATACCGCCATCACCAAAATCGACCAGCACGGCAGCGACTTCGAGTAATGCGTCGGTTTTCGAGTTGAAACCGCCGGTTTCAACGTCGACGACCACGGGCAGGAAACCGCGAAAGCGGTCTGCCATTGATGGGTCACGGGCCACTTAGCCGCCTACCTGCAGGATGTGCTCGTCGAGGATCAGGCTCAGAGTATATCGTACGCCGAATCCGGTGATCTCTGTAGGCACGTGAGCCAGGCCACCTTTGTGATTACTACCGGCCAGGTCGATGTGTACCCAGGGCGTGTCGTGCTCGATGAACTCGGCGAGGAAGCTGCCGGCCAGGATGTGGTCTGCCGCGCCTTTGGCTGAACACTGCTGAATATCGGCTGTGTCGCTCTTGAGGTCCTCGAGAAACTCCTTGCCGATGGGAAACGGCCACACCCGTTCGCCGCAGGTGCGGCCGGTACGCTTGAGGCGCGGATGCCAGTCGGAGCGATTCGTGAAAACACCGCTGTATCGAGTCGTAATGGCATTGACGACGGCGCCGGTCAGCGTGGCATAGTCGAGAACAACTGCAGGTTTCTCGCGTGTGGCCAGCGTCAGGGCATCGGCCAGCACCATGCGGCCTTCCGCATCGGTGTGGATTGTCTGGATAGTCTTGCCATTGGCTGCCGTCACCACGTCCTGCGACTTGTAAGCATGAGGCCCTGTGCGGTTTTCGCTGATGGCCAACCAGGCGTCTGTTGCCACCGGGAGTTTCAGTTCGGATATTGCCAGCAGGGTACCCGCTACCACGGCGCTTCCCTGCATATCACCGTGCATATCGAGCATCGCCATAAACGGTTTCAGGTTCGTACCACCCGTATCGAAGATGATGCCCTTGCCGACCAGGCTCAAGACAGGCGCGGCATTGGCTTTGCCCGGGCGATAGCGCAATCGCACGATCGAAGCGCTGTCATCATCATTGCCCTGCGCGACCGCAAGAAACGCGCCGGCGCCGAGTTTCTCGAGGTCTTTGGTCGAGTAACGCTTGTACTGCCAGCCATTGCTGGCCGCCAGGTCCTTTAATGCCGACGCATAATTCGTCGCGTTGAGAATATTGGGCGGCAGCGCCGTCAGCCAGCGCGCGAGGTTGTTTCCGCGCGCCTCCGCTATTGTGCGGCTGATATCGTATTTTCGGCTCGCGCCAACGATGCGCAGGCTGCGTATGCAAGGCGGGCTGGCCTTGCTCTTGAATTCCGGCAGGTTGAACCCGGCAGCCATCGCCGCCGCAATACCCGCTTTGACCAGCGCTTCCTCCTCGGCGGCGTCGAACCCCAGGACGGCAATGCCCAAACAGCCAGCTTTTTCGCCCAGTGCGGCAGACACCATCTTGCGCGCAAAGGTCAGCTGCGCGAAGGTGTCCGAGCCGGGATCGATCTTGCCCGCGACGACCAGGGTTTGTCGCTTGTTGGCCAGGCGGGTCTGCAATGCGGGCAGATCACCTGCCGGGCGCTTGTTCAGGAGTGCCTGCAACTTGCTGCCCTGCGGGATGCGTTGCCACAGGGCCTCAGGCACGCGCTTCGGTAGTATCAGTAGTAACTGATCGATCGGCTCAAGTGCTTTAGAATTGATCTTTCCGGGGCGCTGCGTGCAACGGATGACACTGGGGTCCGGCAGAGTGTTGAGCATGGTGTGGAAACCCTTGTTAAGTGCTTGACCGGCAAGGCCTGAACACCGAATATTGTCGCCCCCGATAACCGTGGCGCGCAATCCGGTGCCTATTCGGTAATCCTATTGTGAATGATTTATGAGCCGATTCAATCCATTTGATGACATTGATCCGATTGAGACACGCGAGTGGCTCGAGTCAATCGATTCTGTGCTGGGACAGCATGGTCCCGAGCGAGCACACTTCCTGCTGAACAAGATGATCGATTTCGCGCGACGATCCGGCGCCTACCTGCCGTACAGCCCAAACACGGCCTACTTGAATACGATCGCGAGCGGCCGCCAGCCCGAGTACCCGGGCGATCGCTCAATCGAACGGCGCCTCGAGGCTTATATCCGCTGGAATGCCATGGCGATGGTCGTGCAGGCCAACAAGAAAAGCACCGAGTACGGCGGGCACATTTCGAGTTTCGCCTCGTCGGCAACGCTGTATGAGGTCGGATTCAACCATTTTTGGCGTGCGCCGAGCGAGAAACACGGCGGCGACCTCGTTTTCATGCAGGGCCATTCGTCGCCGGGCGTGTATGCCCGTGCCTTCCTCGAAGGCCGCCTGAATGAGGGTCATCTGAACCGCTTCCGCCAGGAAGTTGGCGGTGGAGGCTTGTCATCCTATCCGCATCCCTGGCTCATGCCGGACTTCTGGCAATTCCCGACAGTGTCGATGGGGCTGGGGCCGATGATGGCAATCTACCAGGCCCGCTTCATGCGTTATATGGAGCATCGTGAGCTCATCGCGCCCTCCGATCGAAAGGTCTGGTGTTTCCTGGGCGACGGCGAAATGGACGAACCCGAGTCGATGGGCGCGATCACGATGCCGGTTCGCGAGGGTCTCGATAACCTCGTATTCGTGGTTAACTGCAACCTGCAGAGGCTCGATGGGCCGGTCCGCGGTAATGGCAAGATCATCCAGGAGCTCGAGGCGGCATTCGGCGGAGCCGGATGGAATGTCATCAAGGTTGTCTGGGGCGGGCGATGGGACTCGCTGTTGGCCAATGATCAAAACGGGCAGCTGCGCCGCATCATGGAAGAGACCGTTGATGGCGAGTTTCAAACCTACAAGTCCAAGGACGGTGCTTTTGTTCGCGACAAATTCTTCGGCAAGCACCCCGACACGGCCGCGCTGGTCGCCAACATGTCGGATGACCAGATCTGGCACCTGAATCGTGGCGGTCACGACCCGATCAAGGTCTATTCGGCCTACGACGCGGCGATGCGCCACAACGACCAGCCGACGATAATCCTGGCCAAGACCATCAAGGGATACGGCATGGGCGATGCTGGCGAGGGCCAGAACACGGCGCACCAGCAGAAGAAGATGGACTTTGAGGCGATCAAGCAAATGCGCGATCGTTTCAATATCCCGGTTTCCGACAAGGCCATCGAGGATGTGCCGTATTATAAGCCTGACGCTGACAGCCCTGAGCTCGAGTATCTGCAGGAGCGGCGTCAGGCACTCGGTGGTTTCCTGCCGCAAAGACGCAAGAAGGCCGCGCCGTTGCCGGTACCCGGACTCGAGGTCTTCAAGACACAGATCGACGGTACCGGCGAGCGCGAAGCATCGACGACGATGGCGTTTGTGCGCATGTTGACGGCTCTCTCGCGTGACAAGCAAATTGGCAATCGCATCGTGCCAATCGTTCCCGATGAGGCGCGCACCTTCGGCATGGAAGGCATGTTCCGGCAAATCGGCATCTACGCGTCGAAAGGTCAGCTGTACGAGCCTGAGGATGCGGGCGAGCTGATGTACTACCGAGAGGATAAGAAAGGCCAGATTCTCGAGGAGGGCATCAACGAAGGTGGTGCATTCTGTTCCTGGCTTGCGGCGGGCACGTCGTACTCGCATCACAACGAGCAGATGGTGCCGTTTTATATCTACTACTCGATGTTCGGCTTCCAGCGTATCGGCGATTTCATCTGGGCCGGTGGCGACATGCAGTCGCGTGGATTCCTGATTGGCGGCACGGCGGGACGTACGACACTGGCGGGTGAAGGCCTGCAGCACCAGGACGGCCACAGCCATGTCAACGCATCGACTGTGCCGAACTGCCATTCCTACGACCCGACCTATGCATACGAGCTAGCCGTCATTATCCAGGACGGTCTGCGTCGCATGATCGGCGAGCAGGAAGACGTCTTCTATTACATCACGACAATGAACGAGAATTACGTTCATCCGCCGATGCCGAAAGGGGTCGAGGACGGCATCTTGCGCGGCATGTACCTGTTGCAGGTCGGTGGACCAGGCAAAGTTCGTGCTCAGCTCATGGGCTCGGGAACGATATTGCGCGAGGTAATTGCTGCAGCTGAGTTGCTGAAGGACGATTTCGATATTCCGACGGACGTCTGGTCCGTAACGAGCTTTAATGAACTGCGCCGTGATGCACTTGAGGTCGAGCGCTGGAATCAGCTGCATCCGGATTCCGAGCCGCGCAAATGCTACGTTGAAGAAGCGCTAGCCGACCGTCCTGGACCCTATATTGCAGTAACCGACTACATGAAGATCGTGCCCGACCAGATCGAACGCTGGGTGCCGGGACATTTTGTGTCGCTGGGCACGGATGGGTACGGCCGATCCGATGGCCGTGCCGCGTTGCGGAAGCATTTCGAAGTCGACAAGCGTTTCATCGTGGTTGCGGCGCTGAAAGCACTGGCCGATGATGGCGCGCTGGATCAAGAGACGGTTGCCGCGGCCATCAGGAAGTATGACATCGATCCGGATCGTCCTGATCCGGTGACGCTGTAAGGCTCTGGTTATGGCGAAAATCCTGGACATCGTTGTTCCGGACCTTGGCGACTTCGAAGACGTCGAGGTTATCGAGATACTCGTATCGCCCGGCAACGTCGTCGATCGTGAGGACGGCCTGGTGACGATAGAGACCGACAAGGCGGCCATGGATGTTCCGGCGACTGACAGCGGTGTCGTCGAAGAGTTAACCGTGGCTGTCGGTGACAAGGTCAATTCAGGATCAGTGATCGGCAAGCTCCGCGTTTCAGTCACTGATACGGTCGTTATTGCGCCGGCTATCCTGCACGAACCTTCGGGCGAGACAACCGTCCTGGCGACACCGGCCGGCAAGGGAAAAAAGTCTGCCGGTGTGCAAACCCTGACCGTTCCTGACCTGGGCGACTTCGAAGACGTCGAAGTTATCGAGGTTCACATCAGCAACGGCGATGAAGTCAGCCTCGAGGACCCGCTGGTTACGATCGAGACCGATAAGGCAGCGATGGACGTACCGGCCATTGCGTCGGGCCGCATCGAATCAGTGCTCGTCAAGGTGGGGGACAAGGTCTCGGCAGGGGCATCACTCGCGATTATCGATGCAGTTGAAGCCGATGTTGCGCCAACTGAAGCAGAGGCCGTTGCCGCGCCACCGCCACAGTCTGCGCCTGTTGTGGAACAAGCACCTCCACCTGTCCAGAGGCAACCGGCTAACGAGGCACGTTCGCTGCCGTCAATTGATGAATCCGGCTTTTCGAGGGCGCACGCAAGTCCATCGGTGCGCAAGCTTGCGCGTGAACTTGGCGTCAACCTGGCCGACGTCAATGGCAGCGGCCCCAAGAACCGTGTGTTGCATGATGATGTCAAGGCCTTTGTCAAAGCGATACTGAGCGGACAGGCTTCTGCGCCCGCCGTTCCGGCGCTGCCCAAGACGCCCAAGGTGGATTTCTCGAAGTTTGGTGAAATCGAGACTGTTCCGCTGACACGCATCCAGAAGATATCCGGTCCGCGATTGCAGGCCAGTTGGATTAACCTGCCACATGTTACGCAGCATGACCTTGCCGATATCACGGAGCTCGAGGCGCGCCGCCAGGAGCTTAAAGGACCGGCGAAAGAGCGCGGCATTTCGCTGACACCACTCGCGTTTGTCATCAGGGCGGTTGTAGCTGCCCTTCAGGAATACCCGAAAGCCAATTCGTCTTTGTCCGATGACGGCAAGAGCCTCGTGTACAAAAAGTATATTCACATGGGTTTTGCCGCCGATACGGAGCAGGGGTTGATGGTTCCCGTTATTCGCGACGCCGACAAGAAGGATGTGTACGAACTGGCGGAGGAGCTGGGCGCATTGTCGAAAGCGGCAAGAGACGGCAAGCTCAAAGCCGATCAGTTGCAGGGAGCGACGTTTACGATCTCGAGCCTCGGAGGAATTGGCGGAACGGCGTTCACGCCGATCGTAAATGCGCCCGAAGTCGCGATCCTCGGTGTTTCCCGCTCTTCGATGCAGCCCGTGTGGAACGGATCTGAATTCGAACCACGGTTGCTGCTGCCGTTGTCGCTGTCGTATGACCATCGGGTTATTGATGGTGCGGCCGCTGTCCGGTTTACGACCTTTCTCGGCCAGCAGCTCGCTGCTGTCGACAAACTGCTGGAGGCGGGCTCGTAGTGGCACCGGAAGAGAAAGAGGTCTCATCAGAGACACGAACGATGGCTGCAGATGAAATTAAGGCGGCCATGGGTGTTGCTACCAGGGACACGACGCATTCGGTACAGCTCGTTGTCATCGGGGCCGGACCGGGTGGGTACACGGCCGCATTCCGCGCAGCGGACCTGGGCATGGACGTCATTCTGGTCGAGCGCTGGGACACGCTCGGCGGCGTGTGCCTCAATGTTGGCTGCATACCGTCCAAAGCACTGCTGCACGCCGCAAGGGTCGTGGATGAAGCGGAAGCGATGGGCGAGCACGGAATTACATTTGCTAAGCCCAAGATTGATGCACTCAAGCTGCGCGGCTGGAAGAACGAAGTCGTCGGCAAGCTAACCGGTGGCCTCGAGCAACTCGCCAAACAGCGCAAGGTCAAGATCGTACGAGGTGTCGCCAGGTTCGAGTCGCCGACGACACTGGTCCTGGACAACGGCGATACGATCGGATTCGAGCAATGCATCATCGCGGCAGGCTCGGAGGCTATGGAGCTCCCTGGTTTGCCAGATGATCCTCGAATTATCGACTCGACCGGCGCGCTGGAACTCGACCCGTTACCCAAACGCTTGCTGGTCGTTGGTGGTGGCATCATTGGTCTCGAGATGGCATGCGTCTATAGCGCGCTCGGTACCGACGTCAGCGTTGTCGAGCTGATGGACCAGTTGATGCCTGGTACTGACAAGGACCTGTTGCGACCTTTCCTCAAGATCGTCAAGCCACGCTACGAAGCCATCATGACGTCAACGAAAGTTACTCGCATGCGTACAACAGTGCCTGGCATCGAAGTGAGTTTCGAAGGCAAGAGTGCACCTGAGATCGGTGTCTATGACCGTGTGCTCGTTGCAGTGGGCCGGCGTGCCAATGGTGACCAGCTGGCTGCAGAGAAGGCCGGAGTTGTGGTCAATGAACACGGAGTTATCGATGTCGACAAACAGATGCGTACCAATGTGTCGCACATATTCGCCGTCGGCGACGTCGTGCCCGGTCCGATGCTGGCGCACAAGGCGACCCACGAAGCCAAGGTTGCGGCAGAAGCGGCGGCTGGCGAGAAGAGCTACTTCGATGCGCGCACGATTCCGTCAGTTGCGTATACCGACCCTGAGATTGCCTGGGTCGGGTTGACCGAAACCGAAGCAAAAGAGCAGGGCGTCGACTATGAGAAAACGCAGATTCCCTGGGCTGCGAGCGGTCGCGCATTGTCGCTCGGACGACCCGAGGGATTTACGAAGCTACTCTGGGACAAGTCGACAGGCCGCGTCCTCGGTGGTGCGATTGTAGGCCCGAACGCGGGTGATCTAATCGCCGAAGTCGGGCTTGCGATCGAGATGGGCGCTGATGCGGCCGATATCGGCCTGACCGTCCATCCGCACCCGACGCTTTCAGAGACTGTAGCGTTTGCGGCCGAAGCGTTCGACGGTACTTTGACCGACCTGTATATGCCGAAGAAGCGTTAGTCGCTAGTTCACAAAATAAATCAAACAGTTACAACATTTTCTTCGTGTTGATTCGGCGAAATCCCTCCGCGGAGAGGTACTTTCCAAATCGGTAAAACACCCCTCCGCGGAGGGATTTCTTACCATTTCAGAAAAACCGTTTACCCCAAGGGCACGTGGTCCGCGAAAACGTCGAGTGTCTGCTCTTACCGATAGCGGTCGCTTGGATGACCGTGAATTAACAAACTGATCGGCTGCTTACGGCCAAAAGCGGCCAATCCATTTTCTAGTCGCGGGGCTCATCCGTATCAATGGACCACCAAGGCGACAGGATATTGAATGGCGGCAGGCTTCCTGCTTCAGATTGCACCAGTTCAAGAAGCTCAGACCCCCTAGGAAATGCAGCATAGTTAGATTCAATGAAAAACCGTCCGCCAGGGGTGGCGCAAACGCTCAAGACAAGTTCTGTGGCTCCGCGATAAATTTGCTCACCAAGTAAGCCACGATCAGATAAATCAGCCGCTAAATGCCAATGATTAATTAGGGCCGCGAGCTGTTGAGCGAATATGGCTTGCTCGACATTTTGTAAGGAAGAAAAGTCAGCGAAGCCCCGTTGGAGGATCTGAACCGTTTCGCGATCCGCTATCCAGCCTTTGATTGTCTCATTCCAGGTAGTCAGCCAATTGGAGTGCGCTTCACCCTGAGCTTGGATATTCGCTTGCCGAATCTGGGACGCCAGATAGATCAAAGTAACGACTACCGCAACTGCCGCGAATACTTCTGCAATAGCAGATACGACATCCCAATTCACGAATATTTCCGATTCTCTTTCAAGCGACTACGAAAATGAAGTCGTCAATCACGACGTCGCCGCCACTTGTACTCGTTACAACAATCGAACGGATTAATGTTTCGCCCGGAACGCGGTCTACGATGACCTGCTGGAAAGCCCTCGTCGGTATCATTGACATTATCAAATCGCCGTTCTCATCCAGGATCTGGATGTCGCTGACGGTATCCGCGAACTCCGTACGCACAAAGAACGTTACCGTGCTGGGCAAAGTCTCGAAGGTCACGATAGCCGAAGTTCCGCTCAACACGTGCCAGGCAAAGTTTCCTGATGAATAAAGGCCCGCCTGCCCGCGCGACTCGGTAACGCCACCGGAAAACGTGGCAGTAAATGGTGACGTGCCGATACAGAATGGACCCGTAGCATTGAACTCGAAGCTCGTGTTTGTCCGACATGACGACTGACCCGGCGGCGCGCCGCCACCACCGCCACCACAAGCACCTATGAACGTTGATAACAGCAGTCCACCCAAAATGACGTACATCGTTCTTTTCATGTCGTTCCCCTACACGCAAACTGCGACAGCGACGAGGGCTGAATCTCGATAATCGTAGTTGCTTTTAGAGTGAGTGCCCGGAAAAGACGAAATGGTTCAATGTTCCAGCAAGCATATTCCACCGAGAATCGCGCCGATTTGGTGAAATATGCAGGCCAGAGCCAAAACGGCAGGTGTAACCTCGGAACGAATTGTTCTCTGTTTTGGGCGGAGTTTCGGATGACCGCTTTGGGTCATTAGCGGCCCTTCAAGCCTATACTAGCCGAATGTCTGCTTTGGGGCGTATAGCGGTCATTCAACCGCTGTTCTTCGGAGACCGAAATCTGATTGTCTGCTTTCACCGATAGCGGACATTCGATCAGCTAGTAATCAGAGAAACTGACCGGCAGTTTTCGGCCACAAGCGGACATCTCCCTCTGGTCGAAAGTAGCTGGCAGATTTATGGGCCGTGTTATGCTTGCCTGGTCCTGACCACCATATTGCTGTTCGCGCGCAAACGTCCGAAGTAGGAATTGCGACCAGAGTAGTCCCAGACCTCACCGTCACTATGAGTGTAAACGCTCGCTTGTCCTGCCCAAACGCTCTCCATCCACGCGGGGCCAAGGTCGAGATTGTTCAACTCAATCCGGCTTTCCCCATCGCCACCAGTCAGCGACGACGACCGTATATCAAGCAGGCCCGGAACTGTAACTTCGGCCTGCTCATCTGTTAGCGTAGCCCTAATCGGGACTACTTTTACTTCGAGATTATCGGCGAGTGGATACCCCGTCCGAAGCAGGCTGCCTGCCAAGGCTCGGGCGATCTCTTCCAATGCCAGATGTTGCTTCCCGTCTGCCGCTCCGTCCAGATATATACGCTCGATTTTACCTAGAACCACGATTGCCAGAAGGCCATCCAGTTGAACATCCTCATAGCGACCCTTTTCGATCTGATAGACACTGCTTGCGTCGCAGGTAGCATAATCTGGGCTCATGCCAAAATGGCACGGACATGGCACATGACACCTGCATGCGTCGATGTAGCGACCTTCCACTTCCCAAGTAACATCCTGATTGGTTTCATTAGATAGCCTCATACTCCGGTTCGGACGCACTTGCTGCGACGAACTGTCCGGATGTAGGCCGAGTAAGAACGCTCCGGCTCCAAGGCTGACACTCTTGCGTAGGAAATCCCTTCTGTCTGAAGGACGTAATCGATTGCCCATTTTCTACCCCTCTTGCCGAGTTGGCGGTACGACGGTAGTTATTTGGCAGGGATGCTGAATACCCTGTCAGAAAGTCTAGTTCAGTTTCGGCTGTTCTCTGTAGGTAGAACCACCTACGCCAGACGGTGATTAATCTATCGAACCGCTGTGTCGTCAACCCAGAGGAAGATGTCCGCTTTGGGTTCATAAGCGGCCTCTGACTCTCATTCTAGTCCGGCGGCCGCTTTAGGGTGGAAAGCAGTCGTTCAGAAGCGGTCGCTTGGCGCGACCAAAAGTGACTACTTTCAGCTGCCGCAGCCTGTTGTCCGGGGATCGGGAAGACCCAGCGCTTCCGCACGTGCCTGCACGCGCGGGTCGTCAGCGATGAACTCGGTGCCGGGGAAATTACCCAGTAACCACGGATACCAGGATATCCGCGCCGTTTCGGCTTCTGCCAACCAATGCAATGCGGGCTCACGGTCGCCGAGAATCATGTAGATCCATGCGGGGGCGAGCGGATATGCCTCCAAAGCCTCGGCGACCTCGCGCGCCTTGTCCTCGAGGCCTGCAGCCGCATAGCTCGTCCCTATAACCCACGAATAGATAGTGCCCGCCAGCTTCTCATGCGCATCGATGGCCTCGTCGAATCGGCCCAGTTCCGCGTTGGTGAGTCCCAGCGCCACCCAACCGATCGGATGATCGGGGTCCAGCCTGACCGCCTCCCTGGCGAGACTCAGTGCCTCCTCGTAACGGCACGCGTCGGCGTATTGCCACGCGAGCGCACCAAGCATGTATGGCGACAGCGGGTTCAGCTCCACGGTGCGGTCACCCGCGGCCAGGGATTCTTGTTCCCGCTCCGGCCCAAGCACCTCGTACACCCAAGCCAGGTCGTAATGTGCCAGGGTCAGGCTCGGGTTGAGCTCGATGGCCCTCTTCAATGACTGCTCTGCGCCTTTGAAATCCCACTCATACATCGCCAAATACATCCCCAGCGCCATGTGCGCCTCGGCCAATTCGGGGTCCAGCCGAAGGGCAATATCAGCCGCTGCTTTGGCCTTGGCATGTGGGTTCTCGACACGAGGCAGAGACGGCGTGTGCACGATGTTCGCGTAGCCATAGGCCACGCCGGCATGGGCCAGCGCACTGGTCGGGTCCTGCCGTACGACCTCTTCGAGGATTCTTATTCCGCGCAGATCGGCTTCCGGCGTATCCTGGAAGAACTGGTACATGCCTTTCAGGTAGGTACGGTAAATATCCGGCCGAACGGGAGCAGCTTTGGCCAGGGTGGCTTCTTCACGAGGCGTCAGCCGGACCTCAACGACGTCCGCGATTGTCCGTGCCACTTCGTTTTGCAAGGTGATGATGTCAGTCACGTCGCGCTCGAAGGTGTCGGCCCACAAATTAAGGTCCGAGGCAGCATCGATCACCTGCACAATGACGCGTACGCGGTCGCCGTCCATCAGCACCGAACCACCGACCAACTTCGCCACACCCAGTTGACGGCCGATCTCTGGCACCGACAGGTTGGCGTTGACCCTGCGAGCGGACATACCCGAAGTGACCATCAGCGCCGTGACCTTGGACAGACTGGTTATCAGTGAGTCGTGTACGCCCGCAGCGAAATACGCATCATCCGGATTCGGGGATAGGTTCTCGAGTGGCAAGACGGCGATGGAGTTTGGGTCGATTTCCCGGGTGGTTGGCGCCCGCGCGGTTTCTGTCTGAACTTCGACAAGGCGCTGCCCCACGCTGAATACAGTGACCAATACGACCAGGCCGAATGTTGCAAGGACTCCGTAATCGACCCGAGTAAGCGAGTGGACCGCCGCCATGTCGTGGTCTTCTGCCGGTGTGCGCCGGATGCCGGAGGCTGTTAAATCGTATCTCCAGCTAAACAACACCGCAATGGGGAAGCCAACAAGTACGGCCATCCACACGTAGCGTATCGCGACCTCCGGTATGTTGAACGCGGGAAACGTCTCGCTGGCGACCTGCACCACCACCCAGGAAGCTACGATGTAGATCGCCGTCATGCGATATACGCGGCGACGTCTCAACTCCCTGAATAGGTCCTTCATCATGCTCAAAGCGGCCTGTGTCCTCGAACAGGTGGGCGCGATCGGAAGCCCGGCGATCCTGGGGTCCTTCGGGAGGTCTTCCATGGCTTCTCGGAGGAAGCGAGGACCCGTAGCTTTGCGTCCCTGACTTTGGTCAGGTTTGCCTTTATCGGTTGTGACTGCGATTAACGCAGGCCGAGAAGAATCTCGTCAATTCGGAGATGTACTTAAAACTGGAGTTGGTCTAACAAGGCGTTTGGCTGAATGTCCGCTTTGGGTCATAAGCGGCCCTTCAAGCCTATATTAGCCGAATGTCTGCTTTCGGGTGTAAAGCGGACGTTCAGGTGCTTAATTTCGCGAGCCTGATTTCGCAAACCTGGGTCGTGCTTGCGAATGTCTGCTTTTCTCAATAGCGGACGTTCAATTAACTGGAAAACACCCAAATCGAAGGGCTGCTTTCGGCCAAAAGCGGTCATTCAGGTGCGGCCCGGAAAAAGGTCAATTCCCGAAAAACTTGAAGGAAATTGGAAGTGAAAAGGGGTCAGTGAAAAGGGGCCGGATCCAATTCAGGTTGAAGAACTTGAAGGAAATTGGATCCGACCCCTTTAGTTGATCCGTTGGCAGCATTGTTATCCCTGATTTTAGTCGCTGATCTGGAGACTGAAAAAAGACCAGATTGTTTCGGTTGAATCAAAATCCATGCTGCCGGAAACTCCTGGCCACCAATGCTCCCCACCAATTACCTTATATAGCCAGACTTCATTCCCATTTGTTCCGCCGGTGCATTTAATGACCTCCACCGTGCTGCCATCAGTTGTGTCGATATCCGGCAGGGTTTCAGTCGACGTCGGTGTGCAATCATTCTGTTGCTGCCAGAAGTCAATAACATCCAGGGTTCCCAAATATGGCTCCAATCCATCGGCATAATCAGGATCACCGTCCCACAGCGTAATGCCATCATCAGTTCCATGAATTTCCAGAATCGGCGGTGGGTCTGCGGGGCTACAACTATCTCTGAGCAGTTCGAACATGCAGCCGGCAACAGGTGCGGCCGCTTTGAAGACATCGGAGCCTTCGCAGGCCAGCCGGTAACTCATATCCCCACCATTGGATATCCCGGTGACGAAGGTATGCTCGGTGCTCAGGCTTAATTCGCTTTGCAGGAACTGGGCGAGTGCCGTCAGATAATCGACATCAATGCTGGTATCTGTCGACCGACCGGACTGCCATCTCGGCGTACCGTCCTCTTCCAGCGCTTGGGGATAAACAACGGCAAAACCATATTGATCGGCGGCGGTGCTCATTTGTGTCCAGGTCAAGCTGGCTGCAATACCACCATAACCATGCAGGACAAAAACCAGGGGAGCATCGTCTGTAATTCCATCGGGAACATACAGCCGATAAGTTCGGGTTTCCCCTCCCGACGAAAATGAATTATCAGCAGTTGCATCCGTGATCAATGACACTGTTGCGCTGTCATCCTCGTTGCCATCGGATGCGCATCCTCCAAAAGTTAAGACGGCTATCACCAATATCATGAAGAACAAATACAAGAGTGGGAGGCGAGTCCGAAACATAGTCATTTCTCCATGCGAAGCCGAACAACGATGATCTATTAACTCATCGCACCGAATTGAGATCAAATAGCGGTAGGTACTGGTTTGCAGATCAGTCCGCTTTCGGGCGCGAAGCGGGCACAAAAAAACCCGGCACGAGGCCGGGCTTTCGATTTCCTGGTAGCGGCGGCGCGTTTGCGAAAATATTGGATTTATACGCAGAACCCTTCCCGTTGGTGGGCTAACGTCTGCTTTCACCCAAAGCGGTCACTCAGTGTCTATAGTGTGAGTGTCTGCTTACGGCCAGAACCGGTCATTCGGATCCGGATCAACAGCCGAATAATTGCTAATCGTCGGCAATGCCTACGGCAACTTCATATTCGTGGTTTTTATTTGCAGGTCCATTGGCCGCCCACCTTGTCACAGAAATCTGGCGGCCCGCGCTGCTCCCAAATATTAATGATGCCCATGACTTCGGCGACCTCAAGAAACTTTGGATGCGCTGTAAAGCCCAGACGCCGGTTCAAAATGCCGTCGAACAGGTAGAAATCCGCGTCCGTCCACCGCGAGTCATTGGGGTCACTACCAAGAATAAGCTCGAAATATCGGTCAAGGAATCCAAATATCAAGTACCACTGATCCAGTTCGTCTATCGGGTCAAGATTGGACCCTTCTGGCATGGAAGCGATGACTTCCGGGATGCGACGATCTAGGTACGCCTGGCCAGTCGCCGGATCTCGGCCGGCGGTGATCAGTTCCCTGACCCAGCTGGTGTCGGGATAATCGAACCGTCGCAGATAATCTTCAAAGTGAGCGATGGCTTTTTCATCCTGCTTTTCCTGCAAATGCAAATTGCCATACGACCACGGTGCGCCGGGGGCGCCCGACAAGTGGACGGCGCGCTCCAATGCTGCGATCGATTCACCGGTATGCCCGGCAGCATACAGCGCACCCGACAACATTCCATTTGCAAACACCGATAACGGATCGACATCGACCAGTTGCTCGGACAGACTAAGTGCCTCGCGGAGATACCCCGCTTGCATCAAATTCCAGCTCAGTGGCTGTATCAGGGCTGGATTACCCGGTTGCTCGCGTACGGCCCGCTCGAATGCCTCTACCCCGGCCAGGTGAGTCCCGATCTTTGCTTGCTGGTACACCGCTTGCGCCAGGACCAGATTCGGGTCAATGGCAAGCGCCTTGGCGGCTGCCTCGTATGCTCGCTGCTGTTCTGAGTGTATCCAGTGTTTGTAGGCCAGCAATTCATGGGCTTCGGCAAATTTTGGGTCAAGTTCGATGGCGCTCAGCAAGGTCTCCTCAGACTCATCGAATCGGCCATCGCTTACAAAAGCTCTGGCCTTGAGAAACAGTGCATAAGCCTCCGTATTGTCGGTGGGACGGCCGCGAGTTGGAATCGCGCTGATGTGCATTTGCAAGGCATCGATAATGGCGGCCGCAACATCGTCCTGAACCGCAAAGATATCGTTCAACGTCCGGTTATAGGTCTCAGACCAGATATGCGTGCCATCTGAGGCATCAATCAGTTGCACCGTGACGCGTACTTCGTTGCCCGACTTGCGTACCGATCCTTCGAGCAGCGTCCTAACACCGAGTGTCTGGCCGATAATGCGGAGGTCTTGGTTTTTCCCCTTAAATGCAAAGGAAGAAGTTCTACCAATCACCTTAAGGTCAGGGATTTTTGCGAGCAGGTTCAAAATCTCCTCTGACAAGCCATCGGAGAAATATTCCTGATCTGGGTCCGGCGACATATTGACGAAAGGTAATACAGCGATAGATTGGCGCTCAGTAGCAATAACTTCGTCGGCAGCTGTGTCCCCTTCACTTAGATAAATTTTATCGAGTAATAGAAATCCGACAGCGACCACAAGCACGCCAATAATGACGAAATCGAGCTTGCGACCAGTGATGTTGGTAATCGATTCGGAGCGATCGACATCCTTTTCTTTCTTTAGACCTTCAGGTGTGAGCTCGAAGGCCCATGCGAAAATTATCGCCACAGGAAAGCCGATAACGAGCAGCAACAGGATGGCCTGAAATACCCAGGCCGGTGCCTCAATGTTGTCAAGGACGACATCAGCGACCTGAAGAAGCAGCCAGCTAACGATCGCATAGGCGATCGCTACGCGGACGACATTGCGTCGTTTCAGTTCCACCCAAAATGAGGTCATACGCCCCCTGCGCACAAAAAACAGAGTCACGACGGATTCTACCTACATCGGGGCTCTCGAAGGCCCAAAATTGGAGGAAATCTCACCAAATTGGGCTCGAAGTCGGTCTGCTGGAGGGAAATTCTGAATGTCCGGAATGGGTCATAAGCGGCCCTTCCGACCAATTCTAGCTCAATGGCCGCTTCCGGGGGTAAAGCGGTCGTTCGGTCCCTAAAACCGCCACTAATTGGTATCACCCTTCGATTCCGAATCGATTTCATTGATGAGAACATTCACGACTTCCTGAAACGATTCACGCCATGCGGCCGGATTGCCTTCATAGGCGCTGCGTGGGCCAAACGGACGCTTGAGCAGTCCCTTTAAACTCTGTCTTGTTCCGACCCATCGTTCCTCAGGTACAAATCCATTGAGGTACTGATAGTGAACATTTTCAAAATTGAAAAGAACCTGAGTGCCTAATAAAAACAAGGCCTGCTTTTCTGAAGCGAGTAGCAATTCAGCGTCGCCATTTGCGATTTTGTCGATAGCAGACATGTAAAACGGGTTCGCCGCGTTAGCCGCGATGCTTTGGAGCGTAGTTTCTGTTCGCGCCTGCGTGGCGACAGACAAGGCTATTTCCCGATCCTGTTGCATTTGGAGTCCAACAAATACCAATGATGCAACGACGGCAAAAATACCAACAACTTGCATCCATTCGTTTAATTTCGCTGAATCCACCGATCAACTCCTAAAACGAGGCGACGTCCGCTTTGGGTCATTAGCGGCCCTTCAGACCAAGTTTAACTGAATGTCTGCTTTCGGGTGTTAAGCGGACGTTCGATAGCGTAACTATTATCCGATTTCTCGCTGTAGACCAATTGATAAGCGCGGGGGAGGCTCGACCACCCGTGACGGCCTGCTAGACTTGGTTTTTTTGATGGAGCGGACCCTCGTGCGACGAATCGCGAC
>Ga0255052_10000080_pt1 | contig 65898 bp, 58 predicted proteins | sample JV7_2_21_MG_FD_188632 | JGI IMG/M metagenome (GOLD analysis project Ga0255052, IMG submission 188632) | Seawater microbial communities from Jervis Inlet, British Columbia, Canada - JV7_2_21 | ecosystem: Environmental > Aquatic > Marine > Inlet | place: Canada: British Columbia | collected...
CGATCTCGATAAATTCCGTTCCCGGGCGGTTCCACAACTTCACACTTTTTGCCATGCTGGCGAGGGCATCACGTACAACTTCAGTGGGAAATTTAACAAGGCCGCTTTCAGACACATCACACCCGGCATCGCGGAACATGTTGAGAACTTGCGGATCGGGCTCAAATTCCACACCTGTCTCTCGCATGGTTTTGAAAGCCGCTTCAATGATTCGTTGAGATTGAGCCTTGCCCAAAGGGTCATGGGGTGGTGTGGGACCACTATGCAGTCCATTGTCATCATCAATCTTTGGTTCGCTGGATTGTTCAATCCGTTTGTGTCTAGCGCGTCCACGTCGCATGGATTTCTCGCTTGTGTTGATGATGCGGTTTCTATTATCTGGATTTCCAGACAGGATATGAAAACAAATTTACCAGGTTTTCAAGTGTTGGCTGGCCATCATAGGTTCGGTCGCTGCAATGAACTTCAATCCAGGCAACTGAAATTCTTTGCGTATAATCTAGCGTAAAACAGCTTCATTATTTTGAATTCTTTTGGGTAACTCAGTTTGCTGTGCCGATACTCCTCGCTCTACATCCTATTTTGGCTAATCCGACGAACTCATTGGGTTCGTCAGATGACCGCTTTGGGTTGCGATTTCACCCGGTTTCTGCCTGAACGTGCCGCCGTATGAAGAAATTTGTGAGTGTCTGAATGCTCATGATGTTCTCCGCCATCTCTCCTTGAACCCCAGATTGAGCTCAATTTGCCTGTGTTGATGGTGAATGTTCTTTTTAGATGCGGTAGACGGTCGGCGTCAATTCGGAATTATGCGTAGAAGGCGATGTCCGCTTGGGGTCACCAGCGGAAAGCCAACATCGTATCACGCTGACTTCAGCTTTCGAACGCATACCAGCCGCTCAGCATTCGAATAGGCTAAGGGCGAAGTTCGGCTAAACGCGGCCGTGGTCAATTACATTTTTTTATTACCTAATGATCCGGTGTGCCCGGATCTTCCGCGATCGACGCTTGGTGCTCAGCTAGCACCCGGTACAAGGGTCCCTCTATCCACGAGTCTTCGATGTAATGACGAAGACGTTCTTGCTCCTGCGGATCTTTCAGCAGATTGTAGAAGGCGGGTTCGAGGTTTGTTACGAGAGGCGCACCGATTCTCTCCATTTCCTTGAAGAGCATTTTCCAGTTCCGCCATTTCACGCCGACGACTTCGTTGCCGATGTAATATACGATCGACTCTCGAGCGGATTTCTCTGATTTACCCATCAGGAAATCGGAATGGTCAGCACTGTCCATAACGCGATCGCTCGGAATATCAATGCCAATCATAGCGGCCAATGTGGCGTACACATCCATCGCATGGACAATTTCATTGGATTTTTGTCTCGCCGGTATTTTCCCGGGCCAGCGGATCAGAAAGGGAACGCGAAAGGAACCTTCGTAGCTCGTGAAAAGGCTACCTCGCCAGGGGCCGTTGAATCCTTCTCTTTCGACGCCCCCATAGCCGCCATTGTCAGAGGTAAAGATGAAAATGGTGTCGTCCTTGATCCCTAACTCTTCGATGGCATTCAGGAGTTCACCGATATAGCTATCCGTCTGTGCGAGGATGTCGGCGAACTTGCCGTTGCCAGTTTTACCCTTGGCGTCGGGATGGGGGTCATGTGGCGTATGCGTCTGCGTGTAAGGAATGAAAACGAAGAAAGGTTTGTCTTCCTGAGCCTTGCGTTGAATAAAGTCAAGTGCGTGATCGGTAATCTCTCGATCCATCGTCGCACGCTTCTGACGGCCAAAGACTTCCAGTTCTTTGGGCTTCTCACCACGCTTCGCGGACATGACATGCATGAATTTGACGCCCGCATCTTTTTGAAACGAGGCACTGTCCGGCCAGAAAGACCTGTCCGATGATCTGGGAATTCCCCACCATTCATCGAAACCCTGATCGGTGGGGAAGCGCCCCTCGGTGTCTCCCAAATGCCATTTGCCGAATAATCCCGTCGCGTAATCGGCATCCGAAAGTAGTTCAGCAAGCGTGTACTCGGACAGGTTTAACCCATACCACGGATTCTGTGGGGGAGCACCTTTCCGTAGCCGTGTGCGTATCGAGTAGCGGCCGGTCATCAACGCTGCGCGTGACGGTGTGCATTCCGCGTCCACGTTGTAGTTCGTCAGCTGGAAGCCTTCATGCCCAATGCTATCGATATTCGGTGTAGGGGCCCCGCGAATTTCGCCGCCGCCATATATGCCTGGTTCCCCGTAGCCAAAATTATCCATCAGGACCAGGACAATATTGGGCCTGTTCTCACTCCCAGGTGCAGCCAGGGCCAATGGAGCAAACACAATAAGAACAAACAGGTAAACAGGGATTCTGACGATTCGAATGTACCCGAGCATTGTGGCCTCCTACGGCATTGCTTTCCGATGTGGCAGGTCAAAAAAGAACTGCACAACTTATTATTCGCGCCATTCAGTGGATGATCGCGAATGCCCGGTCTGGGTCACCTGCAGCCTGCCAACATCGTATCACGCTGACTTCTGCATTCGAACACATACCAGCCGCTCAGCATTCGAATAGGCTTAGGGTAAAGTTCGGCCAAAAGCGGCCGTTTGGACCATCAGTTGGGAGAAGGAAGCATGGCCTGTATTCGCTTTACTCTCTCCATAAGTCGGGACCAGTCGTTTACTAAATCTTCAGCTGTTTCCCACTGTATTACGACAATGTTCTCGAACTGCTTGGTCTTCATCACCGTAAGTATGAGGTCAGGATCGATATACGGCCGCAACACCGGATTATCCCGCCCCGCGCGTACTTTTCTGTTACTTGCAGCATAGTCGAGATTGTTTAGTGCGTATGGCTGCCAAATTGTGACGTATTGTAGTTCTTGCGTATTTTGGATCAGTTTGGTTAGTTCGTGAGCAGCATAAAATTCAGCCAGCTCCTTCTTAAGATCCGGGCTCGACAAATCTGACAGCGTGCCGCCGCTAATAAGGTTTCTATATGCAAGGTCTACTGCGTTAAATGTAGGAAGTAAAGAAGTTTGCGAAATCAATTGGTTGAGTTCAGCTACCGACAGGTCGGGACTATCTTTGCGTATCTCAGCGCGAATAGTGATGGCTGCTTCCATCTCTTGCTTGCCTTCGCTGATTGCCAAAGTAAGTCGTGTTTCATTTTCCACGAAATCCTCTGTCAAAGACGTTAGGTGTGCTTGCAGATCAGATTTGGTCCGTTGCGACTCATACCAACGATCGAGCTGGAACGCGAGAAATAATCCAACCACTACTACTACCAACTCCAGAATGATCGCGAACCAGTTTTCGTGGCGGAGGTACCCCGTTAGGCGTCGTAGTATCATTCAATGGTTCCTGGTCAGGTTCAAGAAATCGATAAAGTCGGTCGAGTCGGTAGATGAATATTCGGCTACTTGCCGTATACAAGCGAACGTCCGCTTTTATCATCAGCGAAATGCCAACATCGTATCACGCTGACTTCTGTTTTCGAACGCATACCAGCCGCTCAGCATTCGAATAAGCTAAGGGCAAAGTTCGGTCACTAGCGGATGACAACAAACTTGCGCCGTAGCTATAAAAACTCCAGAGTCCAAGAACGGCTGACAACTCAGAAAAGGTGCCCGAAAATGATAGTCAGAACCTGGCATGGACGAACACGCCTTTCCGATGGCGATGAGTATGAGGCCTTCATGATAAAAAGAGCCGCACCAGATTACGGCTCTGTAGCAGGCCTAGAAAACTTGTTTTTTACACGCCGGAATGAGGAGGACGGGTCCCACTTTCTATTGGTAACCGTTTGGGATTCCATCGAATCGGTAAAGAAATTTGCAGGCGAGAATCCTGAAGTCGCAAAATACTACCCCGAAGACGATGGCTACCTGTTGGAAAAGGAAGAGTACTCTCAGAACTACCAAGTCTTCCATTCTCAATAGGGAGGGTCACGCAATTTAAATTGCGATAAATCGTCTGCTTTGGGCTATCAGCGGAATGCCAACATCGTATCACGCTGACTTCTGCTTTCGAACGCTTACCAGCCGCTCAGCACTCGAAAAGGCTAAGGGCAAAGTTCGGCCACATGGAGACACTGCTGTTGCCGCTATATTTTGAGTGCGCTGCCAACTAAGGCGGAGTGAGGAAACGCGTATTTCCCGTCTTGCTCGAAAGGTTGGGCGTTCACTCGCATGGTTTGTTCAATATTGGCTTGTGTCTCCGACGGAAGTGAAGCCATGTTGCCCCAATCCCAGAACCCCAGGAGCACTGGGTCCAGAGAATCAGTTCTCCATGTTGTTGCATGCACTGCCAGCTCGCGTGTCTCCAGTCCAGCTGTTGCCAGCATGGGCTCGTAGACGTCTCGATCGACTATCCCGAACAAGGGACCATGCGGAAGCTCCGCCAGATCGTGATGAGCCTCAACAGCACCAAAAAAGGCCCCAATGCTGCTTTGTTCCTCCGGCGGGCCCCAAACCGCGAACGTGAAGCGGCCGCTTGGTTTGAGCACCCGATAGACCTCGCTAAATACTCTCTCAGGCCGCGCCAGATGGTGCACTACGTAATTGGCAACTACAGCATCGAAATAGCCTGCTTCGAACGGGAGGTCTTCGGCGTCAGCTTGCTCGAAGGTTATCTGTGGATACTTCTTCTTCGCGACCTCTATCATTTGTGGTGAAAAATCTACCCCTGTGACGCTCGCTCCGAGCTTGGCAAGGTGGTTGGCAATGTGACCGGGCCCAGACCCGATTTCGAGAACTTTACTCCCGGTACGAATCTCTCCTGCTTCTATCAGCAGCGACACTGTCTCTTGGGTGATCCCGGAAAAAGTATCAAGGTAACTATCTGCACAACGGCGCCAGGTGTCGCGCTCGTATTCTGCAACTACATTAGGGTCGAATCCATCGTTCATCGTCCATCCCCCTTTTTTTGTCACTCTAATCGGCGACTTTCAGATTTCTGCTACGGGTCATCAGCGGAAGTTTAGCAATAATTTGTCATTCGGCCGGAGCCCGCCATTACCGGACCTTGCAGGCCAACTCAACTGGCTACTCATTCACCGCAACTAGAGCAGTCCTTGTCATCGTCGGTACTTTGCGGCTTCATCGGCTTTGCCCCAAACCTCATAGAGTGCGACCAGGCGATCCGCGGTCCGTGTTGTCCACAGGTGCTCGTCACCCCGTATGGGCTGGATCGCCGCGTATGCGGCGAGCAGCGTGGACTCTGCCTCCGGGTATCGGCCCAGTTCGGTCAGGCACCTGCCATAGTGACTGCGGGTGTTGCCGGCATTGGCTGGATCGCCCCCGGAAAGGCTTTCGTAAACCTCTATTCCCTCTTCCAGGTATGGCAATGCCGCCGAACATTCTCCGATCAGTGTGAGGTTGAGGCCCATATTGTTCAGGGCGCTCGCGTACCATTCGGGCGCGCTATTACCCTCGGCTGCGAGGCGGCGGTAGATTTCCACGGACTCCCGAACAACAGGTATTGCCGCCGCAGGATCGCCCTTATCAGTATGGATGGTGGCGAGGTACAGGAGATCCCCGGCAACTGCCGCGCTGTTGTCACCCTGCACCTGACGGCGAAGATCGATGGCCTCCCGTGTCAGCGCCAATGCCTCGTCGTAGTTGTTGTCGCGAGAACTGATAATTGCCCCGATCATCACCAGATTTGAGGCGACGTGAGGATGGTCATCACCAACTATGCGCCGATTGACTTCGAGCGCCTCGCGATAGCTGGCCTCGGCCTCGTCCAGTTTGCCAAGCGAATATAGTGTGGCTCCGAGATTTTGCAGACTCAGGGCCATCCAACGCTCGATGGCCGCTGTCTCGTGTGGGCGCGCCTTATCCAAGAGCTTGCGAAACATCTCCACGGATTCACGCAATAGTCTCTCCGATTCTTCCCACTCCCCGACACTTAGGTAAAGCCAGCCCAGGTCGCCGAGACTCAGGGCGACGTCCTTATGCTCCTCACCGTAGAACTCACGTCGGAACTCCAGCACCTGGTGCTTGACACGCGTGGCTTCGTCATAGCGCGCCAAATCAGTCAGAACGACGCCGTGGTCGGCGAGCACTTCGATCGTGCGCGGGTGTTTCTCGCCAAAGCGCTTGCGATAGATCTCCAATGCCCGGGCGATCATCGGTTCCGACTCGCCGAACCGGCCCTGGCGTTGCCGCAGTATCCCGAAGTATTGGAGGCTCTCGGCTACGTCCTCGTGCTCATCCCCCAGAAGCGAACGTCGAACCTCAAGCGAAGACTCAAATAGAGGCTCCGCCTGCTCGAACTGGCCCAACCGAAGGTAAGTCTCGCCGATGGTAGCCCGGAGCGCGGCCCCAATCAGTGGCTGATCGGTGAAGGAGTCGCCGATCCGCAGCAGCGCAGTATCGAGGGTTTCGATGACCGTTACGTCCCGGCCGGATCCGCCCCTCCAGGGGGTCGCCGAACCGAGTGTCTCCTGCAGGAACTCGTTTATCGCATTCGACGTGGCGGCCTCCGCTTCAGCCACTTGCTCTGCACGTTGAGCGCGCACCATGCCTACTGTTGCTATCACCGCACCTGCAAGGACAGCCAGTAATGCAATAGAGCTCGCGATGGCTGTTACTCGATTGCGCCTAATGAAGCGGCGCAACACGTAGCCTGTACTCGGTGGGCGGGCAAGCACCGGCTCATGCTTGAGGAAACGCTGGCACTCCATGGCCAGCGCATTAGCGGTCTCGTAGCGTCGAGTCCTGTCTTTTGCGATGGCACACATCACCACCCAGTCGAGGTCGCCTCTTAGCTGGCGTTGCAGATTTACAGGGTCCGTGTTGCGGGCTTTGGCGATTTCTTCCCGGGTGTCACCCAAATCGGTGATTCGGGTGCTGGGTTTTGACGGGTCCCTTTCTCGCAGCGCTACTCGGATCGCCTGCTCACCGACGGCCGCCAGATCAAGCGGCACCACACCGACCAGCAATTCATACAAGACAACACCGAGGGAATAGATATCCGTGCGCGTATCTACATCCAGCCCCGTAATGTCTGCCTGCTCAGGACTCATGTACTGTGGCGTACCGATAACCTGACCGATCTTGGTAAATAGCGTTTGCTCGGTGAAACTGGTGCTGGTCGCTTTTGCGATACCGAAGTCGATGATCTTCACCTGCGGCTTACCGTCAACCACACCTACCAGCACATTGGAGGGCTTCAGATCACGGTGGATCAGCCCTTTGTGATGAGCATGCTGGACTGCGGAACAGACAATAGCGAACAATTCAACTCGTTCACTTGTGCTCAGCCGGTAGTTGTCGCAGTAGTCAGTGATGGGAATGCCGTGAACCAGTTCCATCACGAAATACGGGCGACCGGAGTCCGTGATGCCGCCGTCGAATATCTTCGCGATATTGGGGTGATCCAGCACCGCCAGCGCCTGTCTTTCTGACTCGAAGCGCGCCACGACTTGCTTGCTGTCCATGCCGAGCTTGACGATCTTCAGGGCAACCTGGCGCTTGACCGGCGCACTCTGTTCGGCGAGGTAAACGACAGCCATGCCACCTTCGCCTAAGGTATCCAGAATATGGTACGCACCTATGTGTGTCGGCTGTTCTTGTGTTGAACGGCCGGAATTACTTGGCACCGAATCATTGTTCGTGTTCTTTTCGTCGGTCATTAGCGCTTGTCCTCTGCGCGCTCGAGTCACCTACAAGTATAGATCACATAAGCTGGTGCTGCGGCCGTCACAAGGATAAGCCGGGCAGCTAGCTATCTGGCGCCAGCAGCCACCAGGCCATTGCCACAGCTATGACGATGCTCAGGCTCAGACCAAGTGCTTGCAGTAGCAAACGCTGCACCCAAGACGTCGTGCGCGAAAACGAGCCGGAGGTGCCGTCAGTACGCAAAAGGCGTCCCTGCCGAAGATCGAATAACCACGCCAGTGCTACAGCGATTGGAAACCCGGACAGAGATGCGACGACAAGGAGCTTGAAGGCCCACGGCGGCGCGCCGAATGGAGGCAGTACAAGATCGGCGGCCTGAAGAGCAACAAATGTAATTGCCGCGTAGGCCACGGCCACTCGATACACGTTCCGCTTTTGCAATTCTCGCAAGAAACTAACGAGTAAATTCGGCGATGTCGCGTCCGCGACAGTTGGCATCTCGCCATTCGTGCCAACGGAGTTGGCGCCCCCGAACAGATTCACCAGGTCTTTGGCCCGTGGACGATGCTGCGGTTTTTTTGCCAGACATTGTTTGAGTAAATCGCTGAGATCGATTGGAATGTCCGTTCGCGCTACATGCAAATCGAGCGGTGTGCGCCGAAAGTGCGCCGCTGAAATGTCGGTGACTTCCAAATTATCAAACGGCCCGTGCAGCGTTAGCACTTCATAGCCGAGTATTCCAAGACTGTAGATGTCCGTCTGTTCGGTCACAACCTCACCTCTCAGCTGCTCCGGACTCATGTACGTCGGATCGCCGATGCGATCGCCTTCTCTGGTCAGTCGCGTAACCGCTGCACTGCCCGACTCGAGAATACCGGCAACCCCAAAGTCGGTCAGAAATACAGAATCAGAATCGTGCGCGACCAATACATTCGCCGGTTTCACGTCACGGTGGATAACGCGATTGTCGTGCGCAGCTGCCAGGGCACTCGCAAGTTGTGCGAGTAAGTTTCTCGCAGCCGATATGCCAAGTCGACCGTGACTCCGCAGAATCTCGGCAAGGTTCTTGCCTTCGATATATTCCATTTCAATGTAGGGAAAATCGTTGCCAAGGTTGCCGACCGAGTACACGGACGTAACACTGGGGTGAGAGATCTGCGCCGCTGCCTGCGCCTCGCGAACAAAACGTTTCCGGCTGATCGGATCAGCCACAAGCTCCTCGCGTAACACTTTGATGGCGACGAGACGTTTTAGCGACGTATTGCGCGCCAGGAAAACACGCGCCATCGAACCCTGACCGAGCATGCGAACAGACTCAAGGTTCGACGGCAGGTCTGCACTTTCCAATGCGCAGACTTGACCGGGGCGACGCTCCGAGTTCTCGGATTGTGCCTCGCCTTGTTCTTCATTGCCCTCGTTCAATATTGTCGGGACTCCGATTGGTGCAGTACGGCAATCTTGCAGGGTTCCGAGTATAACGATTCGGTGCCAGCCAATCTGTCGCTCCGCTGCAGCGGCGGATCTGTCGTGCCCACGTTGGTGCCCAATTCATGATCACCTACCGTTGATCAAGAGAAACCACCGACCATGAAATTCACCGCCAGACGTTCTGTAGCATTACCTTGGGTTACGCTGGATCACGAAAACCGTTCACTGAAAATCCGCGTGTCGGTGGTTTGGCACCGGCTAGGGCTATTAGGCGATTCTTGCTTGAGGCCGCCTGAACTGATGGTAGGTGACTCAATGTATCACTCAAGTATGTTGTTTTGCACTGAAATTTGAATCAAATTGGGCCGTTCTTTGCGGCAAAATTTGCCCCACCTTCAGGGGCACAAGTTACTGAACTCCGGGTGGCTACCAGTCGAGTCGTGGGTCAATTCTCAAATGCAAAAGTAGGGTCACTTTTCGGTGCAAATCAACACCTGCTTCTCAAATTCAAGTCTCGGTACCAATTTTGGTAACTGGGAAAGTACGCTATCATGGTAGGCCATGGCCTGATTCCTCTTTTGTTATCAATGCTTTGTTTCGCAACAACATTGTAACAACAGCACTCGAATCGGGCCTTTTTCTTTACGCTAAGTGGGACAGCAGTGGGTTCGACCCCATTTAATTCTAGCGAATTGGAAATGTTTGGATCACGGACAATCTTGCCGTACAGTGCATAAGCGTGGGGGCCAGGAAACCTGGAGCAGACAGACGAATGTCGTTTCTTGCTGAACTCAAAAGGCGCAATGTCTACCGTGTTGCCGCTCTATATATCATCGTTAGCTGGTTGATACTGCAGGCGGCTGATGTCTTCACGTCATTTCTGCCTTTGCCAGAGTGGACCAGCAGATTGATTTTCGTGTTGTTGGTGATCGGTCTTCCTGTTGCGCTTATATTGGCCTGGGCATTTGAACTCACGCCCGAGGGCCTCCGACGGGAGACGGATTCTGCACCAGACAAGCCACAGGATACTGGCCCCCACAAGAAGCTCGATATCCTGATTATTGGTTCGATTGTTTTGATTCTGGTCTTTTTCGGATTGAGTCATGACTGGCAAAGAGGGCCGGAGACACTTACAGCGGGAGAGATCCGGTCAATCGTTGTTTTGCCGCTGGACAACCTGATGAATGATCCCGAACAGGGCTATTTCGTGGAGGGTATGCACGAGGCGCTGATCACTGAACTGTCCAAGATCAAAGCCCTGCGGGTCATATCGCGGACATCCGCCATGCATTACAAGGATTCTGGCAAGTCAGTGCCGGAGATCGCGCTTGAGTTGGGTGTAGACGGAGTGCTTGAAGGCTCCGTACTAAGAGCGGGAAATATAGTTAGGGTGACGGCACAATTGATTGAGGGCCGCAGTGACCGTCACATTTGGGCAGACAATTTCGACCGCGAGCTCAACGATATCCTGGCCCTGTATGCAGATGTGACGCGTGAGATCGCGAATCAGATCAGGGTCACGGTAACACCAGATGAGAAAGCCAGTCTGGCAGTATCAGAACCGGTCGACCCTGAGGTTTATGAACTTTATCTAAAGGGGCGCTATCTCTGCGGCAACTGGAGTCCCCAGGAAATGCAGCAGGGAATCAAGCTGCTGCAACAAGCGGTGAACCTGGACCCACAGCATGCTCTTTCCCAAGCTCAGCTGGCACTGTGTCTCACGGACACAGTTTTTTTCGATTATATGACACCCATGGAAATTGATTCGCGAACCAGGGCGGCTGCCCTGACGGCGGTGCAATTGGACGACGGCCTGGCCGAAGCTCATGTTGCGCTGGGCAGCGTGAGCTACTACCTGGGATTCGAGCCAAGAACCGCGGAAGGAGAATATCGCAAGGCGCTGGAAATAAACCCGAACAGTATCGATGCGCTGCTGCACATGTCCTGGCTTCTTGTGGCAGCAGGGCGCTTTGACGAGGCGGCCGCGCCAACGAAGTACGCGGCAGAACTCGATCCACTTTCAACTGCGGTCAGAAATGCCATGGGTCAACTCTACTACCTGAAGCGGGATTTTGACCGGGCAATTGAAGGGTACGAAACTGCCATGGTGCTCGATCGCAGCGACCCGTCACTGCACTTTTACCTTGCGGGGCCGTTCGAGCAGAAAGGCCAGTACGAAAAGGCGATTTCTTTGTACAAGTCTGCTATTGAGCTTTCGCAAGACGCTCCGCTCTACCTGGCTGCACTTGGTCACGCCTATGGTGTGGCTGGAAGGCATGAAGAAGCGTTACAGGTTTTGCAAGAACTCCAGCAATCACCTCATCCGTCACCATATAACCTGGCAATCGTTCATCTTGGGCTGGGTCACTATGAGCAGGCGATTGACTGGTTGGAACAAGCCTTTGAAGCGCGCAACAGCCAACTGGTCTATATCAACCAGGGCCCAAAATTCGATCCATTGCGTGACAACGAACGGTTCATCAGGCTGCTGGAACGTTTTGGATGGTAACGCTGACTGTTGTTCTTTTTTGCTTTGGCGGATTACGTTCCCGTCTCACCTTCAGGTTCTTCGAATGTGTGCCGGCTTACCTGAAACCAGTCGATATTGCGGGTTGCAAACATCACTCCTGACAAGGTGATGAATATCAAGCCCGCGCCCATGGAAAACGCATAGTCTTCCTCCTGGATAATGACGTATAGGATTCCATATAGGCCAGTGATCGCCGCCGCGAACACGCTTCCTCGCTTGAGGCTCTTCAATACACAGGTCATATAAAAGCCGAGAAGACCGCTACATGCTCCGGTCGCGATCGAATACGCCCACACGAATGAGATGTGCTCGGCAAGTGAGACCAACAACAAATAGAATACCGACAGCGCCAGACCTACAAGGGTGTACTGGATAGGGTGTATGGCGATCTTTCGAAGCACCTCGAACAAGAAGAAGGCGGTAAAGGTCAAGCCAATAAACAATATCCCGTACTTGGATGCGCGTTGCGCCTGCAAATAGACATCGACGGGATCAACGAGTACCACGCCAAGATAGTTATTCATTAATTGGCCGCAGTCTCCACTGGCGCATTCGCGAGCCTTCTCGGCAATGTTCGTAGCAAAAGCAGATGTTTGCCAGCTGGCGGTAAAGCCACTGTCGGAGATCTCTCGGTGGGCCGGCAGATACAACCCCTCAAATCTAGGATGTGGCCAGCTCGATGTGATGTCGACAGAGCTGGAATTGCCAACCGGCACGAAGCGAAACGATGACATCCCGCGCAACGTAAACGATGCTGAAAAACGATAGCGATTCAGAATGTCCTGGTCGATGCTACTGAGCGGCGCGTGGATGCCGCTCCTTTGAAACTTTAGCTGGCTGCCGGGCATAAAATCAACCGTATCTGAATTCCAACTTAATGCAGGCGACTCTGCGATTCCCCGCATGTCGTTGACGACGATACTCAAATATGGTCGCCCAATGGCTATAACATCTTTGCGTTGTCCAAGCTCAAGAATCTTGGTGTTCGATATCTCCCCGTCCAGGCTGATAGTGCTGCTGTATACTGGAACTTTGTAGATACCGCGATAGCGAACTTCGGTTCTTAGATCGATTTTTCCGGTAAGAGTGTCCGGTAATACAAACAGCTGTTCATTCGCCTTTACCTGGCTGGTGACATACCTGTCCAGCTCTTTGTCGAATTCCCGTTTCTCATAGATACGCGTGTAAGGTACCACCACGATCGGGCCCAAGATCAGCTGCTCTCCTGTCCAGCTTTTCGCAATATCGTTTCGGGCTTGCTCATGGTAGTTGTCGCGTTCGTAGATCTTGCTGACTACGAGCAACAATGGGATCGTCAACAAGAGCATCAGCGCGGCAATGATTGCGAGCTTCATCCGTATACGCATGCCGAATTCTCCAGACCAGACGTTGATGAACGAAGTAAATCGCATCAATCGGGCAAAGCCGGGACGGAATAATGACGAAATATGGCGGCAGCAAGAACAGTCTGCTATGCGTGCGGGGAGTTTGCTTGATTTGGTTGCGCGCTGTCTTGCATTTTGGGGCATTCGCTGTAGCGGGCGCCCCTTTTTCCGCTTTTTAATTCAGCGTTACTTGTTGTCGAACTGAACTCGGAAATGCGTGTCGCGGTCCTCAGCCAGTGGCGTTGCTGGCCGCACTGTTGCGGCATGAACGTCGACCACATTTTTCCAGAGCTGTCCAAATTCCGAGACAAACGCACCAAACGCTTTTTCCTCAGCCCGCATTCGTGACGTATCGATGGCAAGTTCGGTTGACCAGACTGTCGCACGTTGTTCCTCTGTAGCCGTTGCCTCGGTCGTTCCATAGACAAACCCGGTTCTTACATCGACAAGTATCCCTGCGACTGTGGCGGTAACGTGTGCTTTCTTATTGGGTATGAAACCGAGCGAAATCACGGATAGTGGGCCCAATGAATTGCCTTCCACCGAAAAAGTCGTATCGACCGAGTAGACCAACAGAAGATCGGCGCGCAGCTTCGCCGCCGGCACGCGGAGATCCTTGATCGTGGACGCATTGGGTGGCAGCAGAATACGACCAATCGGGGCGACGTTGTTGACCAGGGGCAACGCAACAATGCTCTCGTATGCCTGGTCTGTTTCTATGTCGCGTGTGGTCACGACTGTGTAGCGACCATGACCATAGCCCCGGGCAGTTCTTGTCACATAGCCGGAATCCTGGACACGGACGATGGCGATATTGGCCGGGAACGGGCTGGAAGGTTCTCGTTCGTAGTAGCTCCGTAGATCATCATCGGCAATTTTGGCCAATGAAACACCTGACGCAGGCGTGACGTAGTTCGTCGCACAGCCGGCACCTGCGAGGCACAGGATAGTCAGAATCATAACTGGCAATAGACGATTCATTTGTCATACCCCCTAGTGTTGTTCAACTGTTGTTTCGTAGCGGACACCATCTGGGACCGGTACGGCCTGAGGTACGGTGACCCCGAATTCTCCATCGGTACGCCGTGACGCGTCGACGGCAACAAATGATGTGTAATCTGAAACGAGTTGATACTCGAGAGCGGTGTTCTTGATCGCATTCGCCAGTTCGCCATGCGTGTCGTCCTCCCAGGCTTGTCGATCAGTGAGATCGGCAATTCGCAGGCGAGCCCAGATCTTCGAAATGGAAGTCTTCGAATTGTCGTTTTGAGTTGCTGGAATGTTGAGCCGCTGCGTCTTTGAACCGGCCATGCCGGAAACGGTAATGTTACCCGTTGCACCCAGGTACTTGCCCGTAATGACCACGGCTCGCCCGACAAACATGTCCGGTAATTTTGCCGGGTAGACATCAGCGACAGCCATGTTGCCCCAATCGATGCTAACGTCGGTCAGCGCGGGATGACTTATTCGCTTGAAGAAGCCATTCATTATGTTGGTTGCTGAATCCTGGGGCCCGAGGTAGGCGACTGCCCCTCGACCTTCCTTGGCCATTCGCTCGAGTAGATATCGATTGACAGAAGACCCGACACCGAAACTGAAGATACGAGAATCTCTGATTCGGTCATGAACGGCGCCGATGATGTCGATCTCGTTGCCAATGTATCCATCTGTCATGAATGACACGAAACGCAATCTTGCGGGATCGTGTGGAAAGTCCAGGGCCGCTTTTACGCCCTCGATCATCTGCGTGCCCCCGGTGCCGCGCAGGCTTCTGAGGTATTGCCGGGCAAGCTGGAGGTTCTGCCTTGTTGCAGGCAATGGTGTCGCGCCCAGTTGGGTGGAGTCCTCCGAGAACCGGATAATCTGAAACGTGTCGCCTTCCCGCAGCTGGCCAAGGGCCGCACGGACCGCATTCTTTGCCTGCTCTAACGGCCTACCACTCATGGACCCGGAGCAGTCGAGCACAAACACCATCTCCATTGGCCGACGAGCCAGAGAGGCGTTATCCGACGGCGGATACAGCATCAGCGTGAAGTAGCCCTGGCCTAATTCCGGATCTCTGTAGGTCATCAGATTTGACTTGACTGTATTGCCAGCCACCTGAAAATTCAGGACAAAATCACGGTTGGGAATCGTTGATTGACTAGCGAGTCTTACAGTAGCCGACTCGGGTGTTGCACGTGAGGCGACGATTTCGTGCGTAGACCGAAGTTCTTCGATCGCCACGCCAGCGTCGATTTCAACGTCGATGCTTATATCGTGGCCGGAACGTTCACCTGGACGCAGATACGGAACGGTCGTGTGTTTTTCGTTGGCCTGGGCGGATCCGCGAGCCACCGGTACGATCGGATCGCTATGACCTGGCGGGTTATAACGTGGTCCGACTACGGTCGGGAACACGAAAGAGTACCAGCCGTCGTTGTAAGCGAGCGTATGAAAATACTGGATGTCGACGTCGATAGATTTTCCCGGCTCAATGTTCGCAACCTTCTGTTCGAAGACGTTCGGCCGGTGCTGTACCAGCAGGCTGGCCTGATAACCTTGTGATCGAGCCTCGCGATATATTGCTTCGGCTTCTTCTTTCTCTCGCAGGATGCCGCGAATTTTTCGATCTCCAATGATCATCAGAAACTCGCTGACTGCGGCCTTCTCGGGAAGTGGAAACAGGTAGACGGCCTCGATTTTTTGGTCGAAAGGGTTCGAAAATTCCTGTCGAACGTTGACGGTGCTGATGTAGCCGTCGATTCGTGCGTTGACGGCGGTGTGCTTCAGCGGCAGAGGGATTTCCCTGGCGGCTCCTGTTTTCTCGTCGATGTCATCCGGGAAGCTTGCGACCATCGCACCCGAGCCGGGAGAGTCATCATCGCGAGATTTCTGATCATCGACTGATGGTGTGGCGATCACCCACAGCTCTTCGTCTGCTGAGAGCGGCGCCAGTGCCGGCCCGGCGCCAGACCTTTTCAGGGCGAGGTCCGCGTAGGCGCTGAGTTGCCGATTCTGAGGCCGGGCTCGTGCGCTCTCAATTCGCGATCCCGTGGTCATGATTCCTTCCATTCCACTTGCGTCGCTTTGTGATCCGGACGGTGTGCCTGAATCTGGTGGCATCGCCTGCTCCTTACCAGCACATCCAACGGCGATAACGGCGCACACGAATACTGCCGACATGACTCTGAACATCACTCTCAATTCGCGTCTTGTCATTGTTCACTCCCTGTCTGTACTTCGAAGCTGATCGAGGCGTCTGTTGCGAGCCCGTCGTACGTTGTTGCGGTAATCAGAAAAAGATTGAAGTCCGCATCGTCATCCCCACTCAGCATGAGATGTACCGTCGCGATTCGGGTGCGGTCCGATGGAAGCCTGGCAACGTCGGCTAGCGAATAGTCGGCAACAACAATCCGATCCGCTTCACCAAGCCGCACAGCTTCCCGATCGTAGTACGGCACTCGGGCGTAAGCGGCGCTCTCACCTTTTTCCACGCCGACCACTTTCATGAGGCCGTGATGATCATTGAGTTCGAATTGCCAAGCGGCGACCGGCTCGGCGCTGGTGAGGTAAATGTCCATGGCCGAGAACCGGACACTATCGTCTTCGGCAAACGCCTGACCCAGGCAACAGGAGCCCATCAGGATGAGACTGACGATCAACGCCCTCACGAGGTCTCTCCAGTCGGTGCAAGGGAGACGACTCGCATCGCGAATGCATCGATCTCGGCTCGTTGTTGCTGCTCGGCGCCACGCGTCCGAGCCAAATAGAGAACGTCCGCAATATCTATGCGCCCGGAATTATCGAGGTCAGCGTATATGGGCACATGTTCATCAACCTGTGGACCACGAAGCTGGACAAGGAGCAGGGCGAGCAGAGCTGTGGCGGCGACGGCCGCCCACGCAGGATGCCGGCTCCAAACAGTTTGGCGGCGCCTCGAGAAATGCGCTTCTGCCAATTGTGAGATTTCGCGATCGACGCGGGATGTGATCATCGAGACCGGCTGATCGGCCGATTTGAGTTGATCAATCAGGTCTTGAGGTAGGTCGTCGTACTCTTGCTCGTCGCGTGTCATTTGTGGCTCCTTGCTGGTTAAGCGCAGGAAGGCCTCAAAAGGTTCACGAATCGAAAAATATTTTCGTTTCAGGTGAATCGCGTAATTGCCTGACCCCCAGATGCAAGCGGGATTTGACTGTTCCCAACGGTATCTGAAGAGTGTCTGCTATCTCTTGCAACGATAGGTCGTCGACAAACCTCAGCATTAGAACCTCGCGGCGCTCATCGGACAGTTCACCAAGCAAAGCGGCGATGTCCGAATCCAAAACGGGGGGCTTTGCCGGCAAATCATCTACCTGTAAATTGTCGGATCGGGGAAATCGTCTGGATTTTCGCATTGATGTTATGGCGCTGTTCTTCGCCACGGGGTACAGCAACGAGGTGAACCTGGCGGTCAGTGTCAGTCCTTTACCGGAAGGCGGGAACTTCCTCAGCAAGTAACTGAAAGTCTCCTGCAACACATCCAACGCAGAGTCGTGGTCGGAAACAAAACGTAACGCGACACGAATGACGTAGTTCTTATGACGGTTGTAAAGCGTTTCGAACGCTCTTGTCGCCTCCCGGGCGTCACCGTGGTTACAGACGTCCACTAGATCTGCATCACTGCGCCGATCAGATATTTCCGTTTTTGCCATGAACCAAAGCTATCAGCTGGCGTGCCGAGTGGGCACCTGCCGGGCCAGTATAGGATGGCCGTTAGATTGGTGGTGCTGTGTATGTGTGAGAATTGTGTGACCGAGTGCCGCACGGTTGTGCTAAGTACTGCAAATGCAATGGGCGCCGCACCAGTTAACGTTAGTCAATTCAATTAGTTACAATTTAAATAGCGTCCTTCGAATGCAGGGGTCACAGGTTAGAATCATGTCGGGCGCGCCAAGTTTCTTAAAATAAGAACACCGACATGACGGCTGATTTGTTTTCTGAGCAGCGAGTTAATGTTGTGCGCTAACCCTTTTTCTATGTGCTGTTTGTTGATTTGCATAGAAATGTGAGCCAAAAATGGTTATTTCTTGCATCGAAAACTGACCCGTCTGCGGTTCCCTAGATCTTTGAAAAGGTTGCTATTCGCTTTGCTTAAGACGGGTCATTTCCGAGTTACAAAAGTAGGGTCAATCCGGCGTGCAAATCAACAGCCAGTCGCCAAAATCTGTCAAAGCATTGGCACCGCATTGAGCTTTTCTCGAACCGACTCATGCAACAAATGGGCGTAATGCTGATGAATCATTTCGGGACTGGTACGGGTTGCTCGGGCCACCTCAAAAACAGGCATTCCCGCTTCGATCGCATCCGTAATGAAACTGTGCCGAAGGGCATACATGACGGTCTTTTTCGCTAGCGCCTTCGGCAGCGCTTTCTCTGCAGCAGCCTTGAAAGGTTTCGTCCATTCTCGGTGCTTGTACCGGATTCCATTGTCGCGAACGAAAAGATAGGCGAGGGGCGTTTTGCGCTTTGCGAGTCGCGAGAAAAGTGCATGAGCGGCATCGGAAAGCGGCACCTGCTCATAGCCGGTCTTGGCGCGAAAAGTCACTGTCTTTATGCGTGAGTTGTAGTCCCATTCCGTGACGGCTCTCAGGTCGCCCGGGCGGCAGCCGGTCAGCGCGACCGCCTCAACAAAATCACGCAAGTTACCTTCACAGGCATCAATGAGCGCGCGCCGTTGCTCGCGAGTCAGATATACGTCGCGTTGTTTGTCGGCCTTATCGTATTTCTCAACCTGTCGCCACGGTAGTGCGGCATCGGCGGTTACGTCACCGACTTTGATTGCTCGATGAACTGCCGCTTTCACGGCAGCGAGGTTTCGATTCCTGCTCGACTTACTGCCCTCAAGATCATGCCACCATTTTTCGATGTCGTGGAATAGGATGTGATCGAGCCGAATCTCACCAAGCGGGTCGTCGTCGATCAACCGGCGAAACCGGCCTTCAGTATCTTTGGCGGTCGCCTCCGGGTTTACCTTTTTGTCGTTGTGTCGAATGAACTCAACATAGCTCGCGCAGGCTTCCTTAAGCGTCGGTGGATCGCCAGTGCCGCCACGCCCGATCAACTTCAAACGCTTGCGTGCCTCGTCCTGTGCCTGGTCGAAGCTATATTCGTCAGCGTTGCCCATGACGCTGTATTCATAACGCTTCTTTCCCGGCGTCCTGATTATCCATGTGCCTTGATTGTTTGCCCTTGCTCGATAGCCAAGGTGGCAACCTTTTCTCAATTGAAGCCCCCAGTAAGGGTCGGGGCGAGGTGTGAGCCCAGAGCGCGATGTAGGCGTGCTGATGTTTGGTTTTTGCTTTGCCATGACGTCGAAAATATGGAAATAATATGGAAAGCAATCGTACACACCTAGACATCGCTGTACAATGATATACATAAAAACAAATAGTTATGACACGATAACACACACGAAGACACTGATCTACGGCCCTTTAAAGGCAGGGGTCACAGGTTCGAATCCTGTCGGGCGCGCGAATACAAAATGGTGCATTCCGGTCACATGGTTTACACCTTATTCCGGAATCGTTTGACAACGTACAGTCGGGAGGCGAGTTGTCAATCACCCTTGGTGTCGGCGTTATGATGACTATGCCGGATTTGGCGCCGTAGCACATGTACGCGATTCTTAAGTTCAACAATATTCCCACGGTCATCCGTAATCGGTCGCGGCGGATCGAATTGTTGTGTCAGCAATGTAACGACCACCATTGTTATTAACGAGACGGCGAAGCCGATCAGGTCGGGTGGCGTGATCGTTTCAAACTGGGAAGCAATGCCCCAGCCGGCTAGACCGCCGAATATGCTGCCGATCGCACCGGACCGGTTCGCCTTCTCCCACCAGAAGCAAAGGACGAAGGGCACAATCGTCATAGCAAGTAGTGGAGCAACAGAGTCTATTAGGACCTCAACGACACGCTCAGCCCCAAACGCAACGTAACTGGCTGCGAGCGCAACAAACGGAATGCTGTAACGAGTCACCGCTAGCCGGGTTTTGTCGTCGGCATCCTTTTTCACCAGTGGCAGCAAGTTGGTGCTGATGATAGAAGCCGAACTCAACAGTATGCTGTCCGACGTACTCATGATCGACGACAGAATGGCGCCGACGAACAGAACAACAAAAATGGGCTGCAAGTGCGCGACCGCAATATTCGTCAACACGGCATTCGGATCGTCTACGCCGGGCATCGTGATGCTGGCGACAAACCCAAGGACGATTGGGATAACGCCGATCACCACATAGGCGATGGCTGCGACCAGAAAAGAGTTTTGCGCCACGCTTTCGCTCTTGGCCGATAGTGCCCGCTGAATGACCGAATTCGCAGCGATGGCGGCGATCCCGAGCGCCATCCAGACGTGGATATACTCTATCCAGTTTTTGTAGCTGTGTTCAACAGGGAAAAAGCGCAGGGTATCTTTCGGTAACCGCTCGACAACAGTACTCCAGCCACCGACATCATCGAGCACGATGATTAGCAGGACGACGAGACCGATGGTCAACACCACGACCTGCACAAGATCTGTAAGCGCGACTGCCCACATTCCGCCAATCATCGTATAGATGACGATGACAACCAGGCCGCCGAATATGCCAACGGCCATCGGCAGGCCTGTGAGCGACTCGAGTAGTACACCGAACGTGAATAGCACGCCGCCCAACCAAATAATTCCGGCAATGATGTCGGCAAACGCTCCAAAGAAACCGGCGAACTTACCGTATCGAATATTAAAAAATTCGACCCAGGTCAGCCGACGCGCACGGCGCATGATGCGTGCGAAGAACAGGCCCGTCAGCAACAGGGCCAGGCCCGAACCAAAGGGTTCGCCGATCATCAATAGAAAGTCGCGATCGTAGCCGGACGTTGCCGCCCCCATCATGATGCCGCTTCCAAACCAGGTCGCAAAAATCGACACGGAGCATAACCAGAGTGGCAGGCTTCTCCCGGCCACAATGAATTCAGTGGCTGAGTGTGTTTCGCGCGAGACATAAAAACCGATGCCCAGCATGACCAGCATGTATAGGCCGACACCGATGAGGATCATGGTTTGAGATTCGATAGCTATTCTTCTTATTCGTCTCGAGCCCCGCAGATACTAGCATCTATCGAAAACGGCGCACCTTGGATCTGTAATTCCAGGAGCCGGTTATCCGGGTCACTGGCTGGCGACCGCGAAAGTTATCCTGGCGTCAGTCACGAATTCATGAAGGATGGTTATCGACTACACGATGCGAGGTCACTGTTCCACTATTATGCGACGGGAATTATGCCGGCTATGGTGTCGACGGCCATAGCGGCAGGCACCCAGTGCTTCCACGCTGAAAGGGACGCCAACGGCGACTACCTGGACGGCGGCAAGACCTACAACATCACCTTGCTGAACCCGGTCCCGGTCAATCGGTTCCGGTCGTTCATGGTCTACGACAACCATACGCGACGATGCTGGAAGCCGATCAGCGGTCAGCGGGAGTTGAAAGTCATAGCCCGGACCTCGTAGCGAACGAAGACGGCTCGCATACCGTTTGGTTTGCGCGAAACGATCATACTGGATGACTTTGGAATTCCGTAATTCCGAGTACAAGCTAATCGAAGGCTCGGTTCCGGCCGGGCTTTCTTTTGGCTCGAAGTGACCGCTTATCTAATCGGGCAATGACACTTTGAAGACAATGCGGCGTTTGAGTTGAGCGAAGAAACTTATTCAGCGTCTTCGTGTTCACGCGCCTTTAAGTCTTTCCAGGCGTCCAGTAATCCAATTTTTAGCAGTAAGGGCTCCCAGCGCGAATCATCATGCAGGGCTATAAGAAATGGGTCACCGAGGATGTAGGTCATACCGCCATCGCGTTGTTCAAAGGAGGTTTCCAACCATTGGAAAGCAGCTTCAAAATCTCCCAAATAGGCAAAATTCTGCGCGATTTGGTAAGCCAGCCATTTGCCTTCATTGTCAACAATGTGCTGATTGGCCCGTCTTGCCTCATCAACTCTTGCGAGGTCACGAAGGACGAGAACGCTTTTCAGCGTTCTGAATGTTTCAGGCTTCTCCGTTTGGAGCAACTGCCATGCTTCTTCTGGTCGGCCCTGCACTGTCACAACTGCGGCAACATTGGGAGGTTTATCGTGCACGGACATTGATTTGTTAATACCTTGCCGCGCCAGCTCTCGATTCTATCGGGGCAAGACAGCGCCACTAACCCGAACGGTCATGCAAATGCTCAGGCAGTCACATCGTCTTTGTGCAGGGCCTGGCGTCTGTACACTTCCCTGGTCCAACTGGCTGCATTCGTCAATGCTACCGCTACCATGGCGAAACCGGCAATGGGTGTCAGCAGGACGATCACATTTTCGAGAGGATAAAGACCGAACCAGGCGGCAAATCCGCTGCCACCGAAGATGCCTGCCATTCCCAGATGAAACCAACACAGGCCCCGGGCCGCAGCGATGCATGAAACGCCGGGAGCCGTTGAGGCCAGATCCAGTGCCTGCCCGATGAGATTGCGCCCGGTGTATAGGGCACCGGCCCCCAGGATGAAGCAGGCGCCAGCAAAGGCACCGAGATTTACGGCAAAACCGGTTGCATTGCGGCACAATCCGAGCATCGAAACAGCCGCGATCATGGAGACCACGGTGGTGATACCGGCGGTTGTACCGAGACTAGTACCGTGTGGGGGAGACAGTGCCGGTTTCATAAGCCGCCCGGTCGGCATCCGCCCTGTGGGATCGGGATCCCGAGCCATTTGGCGATGGTCAACATCCCCTCCGGGAAAAGTGTTTCTGGTCGGCTTTCCGATCTCAAGACACGCCCCATGTAGCGTGCCCCGGGCAGCACGCCTTCCTTGCGGTGAAATTCGAAGATGGCCTCGGCTGTGTCCCAATGCGCTGGTGTTAATGGCACACCATCGGCATTGGCATGGGCAGCGAGGATAGGACGCCGTCGGTCGAAGGGCGACATTCCCTCCAGCTGCATGAGCGCATTGTGAACACGTTCAACTGCCGTGTCGATCATTTGTTCCTGCGTATCCCAGCCCAGTGACAGCCGCATTACCCCGATGTGCTCCGGCAGGCGAATGGCATCCAGCACGTGGGATCGGGCATCACCCAGGCATGCCGACGAGGATGATGCTGCCACACCCAGTTCATCCAGCGCATAGACCAGTTCATCGCCGCGGACATGTTCGACTCCGATCGTCATAATGTGCGGTAACGCCTGTTCCGGCTGAGTCCCCCATGCACCCACCGGATGTACATCCGGGCAGCGCGCCCTTATGCCTTCGGCAAGCCGGGTCCGTAGTGATGTCAATCGTTTCGCTTCTTCGTTTCGTGCCGCAAGTGTCGAACCGGCAGCGGCTCCAAATCCAGCAGCCAAAGCCACGGCAACGGTACCTGGGCGGATGCCCTGTTCCTGATGCCCACCCACCAATATGGGTCGGGGTAAATTCTTGTCGCGCACGACCAGTGCACCGACCCCCTGGGGACCGCCGAGCTTGTGTGCAGTCAGGGATAACATATCCCAGGGAACATCATTGAGGGATCGGTAACCAACTGCCTGCACGGCATCCAGATGTAACAGCGCCCCCCCCGCGTGGACAGACGCTGCCAACTCCTGCAGCGGCTGCAGAGTACCTAATTCATTGTGCCCGGCAATGACAGAGACGAGGGTCGTATCCGGATTAATCTCGCTGGCCAGCTGTTCCGGGTCAATAATCCCCGACTGGTCAGGCCGCAAGAGCGTGACATTCCATCCTTCAATGGCCAGCGCTTCACAGGCCCTTTTGGTGGCGGAATGTTCGATCCGGGTGGATATGATATGCCGACCCGCGTTTTTATGGGCATGAGCACCGCCGCGGATAGCGATGTTCGAAGCTTCGGTTGCGCCTGCGGCCAGAAATACCTCTTCTGCTGTCGCACCGACCAGGGCCGCAATCTGTTCACGGGCAAGGTTGACGGCATCGGCGGCCTTCTTGCCCTCAGTGTGCAGACTGGCCGCGTTTCCGGGGATCTTCGTCCAGACATGTTCCATGGCAGCGCGTGCCTCGGGCCGCAGGGGCGTGGTCGCAGCATTGTCGAGATAGATCCGCAAGTTACTCAGGCTGGGTATTTTTGAAAGGGGTATCCGTTCACGGATTCTTCCATTTGATCCACCGTGTCCAGAAAGACTTGCCACGGCAACCCCAACCCGCATAACCCGCCTTCCCAGCGGGCAATGGCTCTTGCTCCCACACAGAGGAAGCTGGCGTTGGGTTCACCAGTCACATAGGGTTTGGCGACCAGGTCAACGCAGAAACCCGCCACACCTAGCGTCGACACTTCAAACCGTTGCCCGGTCGCATAGACGAGTCCCTGGATGGTTCGCATTATCTCCCTTGGCGAGGCGATCAGCAGCACCACGTCGGGTGTGATATCGGACGTTGCTTCATCTGGCGGGAAGGCGACCACTGCATCCATACAGGCCGGTTGTATTTTCGGCATTTCGGCAAAGGCGCGCTGCGCCGCTTCCACGGTTCTGAAACGGCCTGGATCATCCGCTCCATACAGAGCAAACTGAGGTTGAGCGGCTGCTGCACAGGCAAATACCCTGCCCGCGCTGTAATCGGCCGGTGCCGGTGCCTCGCCCATGTTTTGGCTATACTGACGCCAGCCCGGGAGCGGCTCTGTGTCGTCTTCGTCCACCAGCCCAAGAGCAATTCCCGCCATGACACAGCCCACGGAATCACGATTGACCAGCGGGACTTCACCCTTGCTTGCCTGCTTGACCGCATAGCACCAGGTATAGGCCATATCCAGTGGGGCCGCCTGCGGTGGTGGTGTCTCGCCGTGATGCACGAACTTGACACCAATAGCGTTGATTTCCTGCAGATCCGGCACGGAAAATGAGACCATGTATCGCCGGTACGCCTCGTGAAAGCTCTGTGTAGTCACATCATGTCCTGTATTGATACCGGCTGCTATAGACTCGCACAACCATTTTCCAAGGCCGCCACAACCTCATTGCTGGCGAACATGTAGCGGATCTCGCGCAGGTGACGCCCGCCTTTTCGGGTTAGTCGCAACTCGCCTTCTTCGACATAGACCAGGTCCAGTTCGTCCAGAACTGCCAGTTCATCGGGAAATGTGTCGGCCAGGTCCGAACCGAACATCTGCTGAAACTGCCCGAGGTCCAGATACGCCAGTAACATGGCTTCGATCACATACTTGCGCGCCCGTTCGGAATCCTGAATTCGCACCACCTGGCCAATGGGCAGTTTGCCCTTTTTGACCGCCTGCGCCCACTGGCGCCACGGAAAGAGGTTGTGATGCCCGGTTTGCGCAGTGGTGGAGTAGGCCCAGGTCCCCAGCCCCAGGGTTGGCCGGCCCAGCAGGACGTTCTCCCGATGCGGGTTCAGTTCGCCGCGAAGAAACGCACCGGCGCCAAAATGTGGTTGCGGATAACGGTCCCCGGTAAGGTAGTCGTAGGCCATGTCATACATGCGAAGTTTATCTTCCGCTCCCGGGATGGTTGCATTCTGTTTTTCGCAGTAAGTCGTAAAGCCGGGTGTATACACCGTCGAATACAGCGTCAGCGCCGGCACCTGCAGCGCAGTCGCAGTGTTCAAATCTTCCTGCCACGAATCAAAGGTCTGGTTTGGCAAGCCATACATCAGGTCGATATTGACCTCACGAAACGGTGTGGACAGTGCGTTTTCAAGCGCCGACCGAACCATCCGCGCGGTATTTTCCCGTCCAGATGCCTGCAGCACTTCCTCGTCAAAAGTCTGGACCCCCAGAGACAGGCGGCTTACTCCAGCCTCACAGAATCCCTTCAGTGTGTCTTGGTCAAGGGACGCCGGGTTGCCCTCAAGGCTGATATCGGCACCGCTGATTCGCAGCCGCTGGCCCAGTCTCTTGAGGAAGTCCTTCAGCATCGTGGGGGGTAGCACCGAAGGCGTACCACCGCCGAAGTAGACTGAGCTGAATTCAAGCTCGGTCATTACATCGGCGTAGAAGGTGGCTTCCGCGAGGACAGTCTCCAGATAGGACTTATAGACTGCGGGTTTTGCCACGATGGCATGGAAAGGGCAGAACACGCACCGGCTTTGGCAGAACGGAATGTGAATATAAAGGGTGGCTTTACCGGAAACACTACTCCAGGTGGAAAGTGCATCAGAACCACCGCCATAGGCTTCACCGGTGGACACCGGCGGGTACAACATCATGAGCGGAGGTTGTTGAGTTGCTCTCTCAAAGCGCTTGCGAAGAGCTGTCCTGTTGTCGATTTGATCCATCCGCGACTGGCCTCACTTCCTGAAGTGCGAATTGAGGTCATCAGTTGCTTTTTCAGAACCTCCGATGCCCAACCCGCTGAGCCACAAAGCGCACAATACTATACGCTTGAAATAACCGAGACAAGGTAGACCCGGCAGATCAGTGACCCTGGATTCCACATGATCCAGCCCTGCATCGAGAGCCTCAGCGACAGAAATCGTGTGGCCCGGAGTTTTCGAACTGTTGCTATTTGACCGGGCCGAATAAGGGCAGCGTGCCGAGACGATCCTTCAGCTCGACCTCCTCACCATCACTGTTTGGCAATCGCCTGGGCGGGTCCGTCTTCTGTGTGAGTGGAGTGACGACAAGAATGGTCAGCAGCCCGGCCAGCAGTCCGAACAAGTCGCCGAGTAAATCGGTTACCAACAGGATTGCCAGGAACCAGGTCAAGAATCCCATCGCCATGGATGCCAGTGTGCCGCTTCGATTTGCCCGCTGCCACCAAACGCCAACGATGAGCGGTATCGTTACACACACCAGCATGACGGAGTTGGCATCCATAATCAGGTCATAGACAACCTCTACTTCAAGAGCGACATAGATAGCGATGATTCCAAATAACGGTATATCTGCGCGTGCAACAAGGAGCCGAAGCCGATCGGAAATATCCCACCGGTTGTGATTAATACCGCCTACTTGTCTCATAAATTTCTCCTTAGCGTGTTGTTTCGCGGCTCACACTTTGGAGTTACTGCGGGATTTTCGGTATTGTCAAGCTATGGCGGCCTGCCCGGCAAAGCCGGGGGGTCTCTTTTTTTTTGTTAGGAGAGGATGCGGTGGCTAAGACGATACATACGATGATCCGGGTACTGGATCTGGACAAATCTGTAGAGTTTTATGACAAAGGGTTTGCACTAAGAATCGCCGATCGTTTCGATTTTGATGATTTCACCCTGGTCTATCTGCGAAACGATGAGAATGATTTCGAGATCGAGTTAACCTTTAACAAAGATCGGGACAAGCCTTACACTCACGGCGATGGCTATGGTCATGTCGCCGTGTGTGTGGACGACATTCACAAGGAACATGAGCAGTTTACTGAACTCGAACTCGGCCCTACTGACGTCAAGGAATTCCATCGCGACGGGACGTTGATGGCACGTTTCTTCTTTGTTCAAGATCCAGACGGGTACAAGATCGAAGTATTGGAGCGTCTCGGACGCTATCAATAAGCTTCCGGCTAGGGACCTTATAGGCAAGCTGACAGCATAGGACACTCCCTCTGTCATATGGAACAAGAACAAGCAATGACACGACGCCGCTTAATAGGATTGTCTGAATGCCCGTAAATGGACCCATCCTTGATTACAAGGAAGTTGATTCACACACTCATACGACTGTTCGATTACATTTAAACCATGTTGCTATATAGAGATTGGATGAGTTCGACGATTTCAAAGTGGATGCCATACCAAATAATCGGCCGTAAGCACGGAGCTGCCAATTGAGCACCGAGACAATTATTTTCATTGGCGTCGGCATCTATTTGCTGATCATGCTGTCCATCGGCGTTTATGCAACGAAAAGAGCGGGCTCTGCCACAAATTTCATTGTTGCCGGACGGAGAATGCCGATCTGGATCTGTAGCGCCACGCTCGTGGCGACCTGGTTCGGCGGTGGAACAATGATGGGTGCCGCCGGGGCTTCCTATGAACGCGGATTACTTGGCGTGATTGCTGCTCCGTTCGGTGATGCGCTGGTCCTTTTCGTTGTGGGCTTTTTCTTCGTCCGCCTGTTCCGACGATTGCGATTGCTGACGTTCATCGATTTTTTCGAAAATCGATACGGTAAAACGGCTGCCACTATTGCAGCGATAGCGTCCATTTCTTCTAACATAGGATGGACGGGTGCACTGCTCGTCGCTTTTGGCTACGTCTTTGAAACGTTGACTGGCGTGCCTATGGAAATGGGCATTCTGGGTGGGGCTGTGGTCGTCTTTATCTACACCGTGGCCGGTGGCATGTGGGCCGTCGCGCTGACAGATTTCGTGCAAATAATAGTCATCGCCGTTGGGCTGGTATTGCTGCTGGTGGTTGTGCTCATCGATGTTGGCGGTTGGGGAAACATCGGACCGCATCTGCCGGAAGACACCTTTCGAATGATCCCGGTAGAGAACACGGCGGAGGTCTGGCTCAATTATATTCGTGCCTGGCTGATATTTGGCCTGGCCAATGTAACAGCGCAAACCCTGTTGCAGCGCGCCTTATCCGCAAGAAACGAACAGGTCGCTCAGAACTCGTTTTATCTGGCCGCATTTGGACACTTGTCGTTGGCGATGATTCCGGTAACGCTGGGCATCATCGCCAGCGTTACGATGCCAGGTCTCGCGGAGCCGGAGACCGTCATTCCGCAACTCGCCATTACGCACCTGCACCCGGTGGCCATTGCAATTTTTGTGGGTGCGCTTTTGGCTGCAATCATGAGCAGTGCCGACAGCGCATTGCTTGCAGCGGCCAGTGTATTCAGCAACAACATACTGCCTTTGTTCAAACCGCAGGCTTCCGATCGGCTTCGGCTCCTTGTTACACGCGCAGCTATACCGTTATTTGGAATCGCCGCCATCTATGTCGCTCTTGAAGTAAAGGTTGTCTATGACCTGATTATGGATGCCAACTCCGTCATGCTGGTGTGTGTAACGATACCGCTCATCGTTGGCGTTTGGTGGCAGCGGGCAAACCGAAGCGGCACACTGGCATCCATGGCGATGGGATTCTTGACCTGGTTCCTGGCAATCCTGTTGGTACCCGATTTACCCGGCGACTTGTTCGGACTGCTGGCCGGGCTGCTGACCATTCTTGTCGTCACTCCACTCACACAGAAGACGGACCCGCCCAGGCGATTGCTAAACAGTGATGGTGAGGAGGTCGAGCTGAAGGATCGTCTCGGCACGCTGCCCTTATTCGGCCGGGCCAGGTCATAAGACACTGCATCAATTCTTGGACACTGTTGAAAGGACGAACACGATGGCGAACAGGTTAACCGACCTCGTTCCGGCCCAGACTCCAGAGAAGCTGGCGGGCGATTTTCAGTTCACTGAAGGGCCTGTGTGGCATCCGGACGGCTACCTACTATTCAGTGACATCCGCGCGTCGCGGATCTACAAGTACACACCAGGCGGGAAGCCACAGATCCATATCCAGCCTACCGGTAACTCCAACGGGCTGACATTCGATCATGAGGGCCGGCTGCTGGCATGCGAGCACACCGGGCGCCGGGTGTCGAGGCAGACGCTGGATGGGTCGATGAGAACAGTGGCCGACTCGTGGAACGGGAAAAAGCTCAATAGCCCCAACGACGTGGTGGTGCACTCCAGCGGCCGGATATTCTTCACGGACCCGCCATACGGCATTGCGCCTGAGGACGCGGAGATCGGCTTCAACGGACTTTATCGAATCGACGCAGACGACTCCGTGACCCTGCTCGAGTGGGACTTCGGCCTTCCAAATGGGCTTGCGTTCTCGCTCGACGAGTTGGTGCTTTACGTCGATGACACCGAGCGCCGAACCGTTTTGGCCTTCGACGTCGGCGCGAACTTGGGACTTAGCAACAAACGAGTCCTCATCGACATGAACGTAAGTGCGACGGGGGATCCCGATGGAATGAAGTTAGACATGCAGGGCAATATCTACGTAACGGGACCCGGAGGCGTCTGGGTAGTGACGCCAGCTGCTGAGCATCTCGGCACAATCGCGTTTCCGGAGCCGCCGGCCAATGTTGCCTTCGGCGGAGATGACTACAAGACACTGTTCGTAACCGCAGAAACCAGCCTTTACAGCGTTCGCGTGACTGTCGCAGGGACCAGGCCGTACTAGGAGCGAAATGCTCGCACTCTAATCGTCGAGCTGAACTCCGAATTGGTTCTTGCGCAATTTTTTCACCGTGCTCCTAAAATCCAGGCGTCTACTTTAATGAAGTATGGTGCCTGGGCAGCGTCGTGGGTTGAGCGAGCCTAACCGCGGTACGCACTCATGATTTCGGGGCTGTATATCTTGCCGGGATTCAGAATGTCATGCGGGTCCATTGCTGCTTTGATACGGCACATCGCCTTCACGGTGCTGATGCCAAACTCGTGAATTAGCGCCTCTTGCTTGCCAATCCCGATCCCATGCTCGCCTGTCGCCGTTCCATTCATTTCAATCGCCAGACTGGTCATCCACTCTGCAACCTCCCCTGTTTTCTTCATCTCCTTCTTGTCTTTTGTATCGACGACGATAAACGCGTGAAAATTGCCGTCACCGACATGACCGACTATCGGCGCAAGCATGTCATGCGCTTCGATTTGCTTCTGACACTTGACAATGCACTCACAAAGCCGGGAGATAGGTACGCAGACATCCGTTATCAGGACTTCACATCCAGGCCTTAGGCCCTTCGCCGCGGGCAAAGCATTGTACCGATAGCGCCAGAGTTCGTTTCGTTCCTGCTGTGACTCGGCCCAACGAAAATTGCGGCCGCCTAGTTCTTCGACAATCTCCGTTGTTCTCGAAATCTGATCGTGTGTTTCTGTTTCGTTACCATGAAACTCGATTAGCAGAGTTGGTTCCTCCACCTCTTTTACGCCACAGTATTGATTGCAGGCATTGACTTGTTTTTCATCGAGAAATTCAATTTTTGCTACAGGAATGGCAAGTTGAATGATTACTATCACTGCATCAATCGCCTGGGCAGTGCTGGCGAAAGAGCACGACAATGCTTTCGTGCACTCCGGGATGCCGTGCAGCCTCAGCGTGACTTCAGTTACCACACCCAGCGTACCCTCAGAACCAATCAAGAGATGGGTGAGGTCCAATCCTGCTGCTGTCTTTCTTGCTCGTCTTCCGGTCCGAATGACGCTACCGTCGGCCAGCACTGCTTCGAGCGCCAGCACATTCTCCTTCATCGTGCCATAGCGCACTGCATTGGTGCCTGAAGCGCTGGTCGCAACCATTCCACCAATAGTCGCATCCGCGCCTGGATCGATCGGAAAACACAACCCGGTGTCACGAAGGTAGCTATTCAGCCGCTCCCTCGTTACGCCGGGCTGACAACGACAATCCTGGTCCTCTGCATTGACCTCTATGATTTCCGACAGCCCGGTCATATCCAGAATTATGCCGCCGTGGCTCGCCAGTGTATGCCCCTCCAGTGAGGTCCCTGCTCCGTAGGGGATAAGAGGTATTTTCTCGGCCTCGCATACTTTGACAATTTCAACAACTTCAGCAGTAGAACGAGGCTGAAATAACGCATCCGGAAGCGGACCCTCGTGAAACGACTCGTCTGTTGTGAAATGCAATAGTTTCGACTTGTTCGTAACAATACGGCCTGCAAATAAATCCTGCAGTCCTTCCACATCATGACGTGTGTCTGTGCCTGGTTTCGACAACTTTTGAGCCTAGTTCAATATCCGTGCACTATTGCAAAGCGCTACCAACCATCGTAGTTTACCCACAAGTACCGCACAACAAAAATTTGAACGAAATCACGTGTAAGTAAATGATACGTTCTCGAATAGTTCTGGTACGCACAACTAAGTGAAAGCCGCCATCAAGCACGGAGCTGCCATATGAGCACCGAGACAATTATTTTCATTGGCGTCGGCATCTATTTGCTGATCATGCTGTCCATCGGCGTTTATGCGACGAAAAGAACGAGCTCCGCTACAGATTTCATCGTTGCCGGACGGAGAATGCCGATCTGGATTTGTAGCGCCACGCTGATTGCGACCTGGTTCGGCGGTGGAACAATGATGGGAGGTGCCGGGGCTTCCTATGAACGCGGATTACTTGGTGTGATTGCGGATCCGCTTGGCGCCGCGCTTGCCCTTTTTATTGTTGGCTTTTTCTTCGTCCGCCTGTTCCGACGACTGCGATTGCTGACGATCATCGACTTTTTCGAAAATCGATACGGTAAGACGGCGGCCACCATTGCGGCGATAGGATCCATTTCCGCAGACATCGGGTGGACTGGGGCACTGCTAGTTGCTTTTGGCTTCGTCTTTGAAACGTTGACTGGCGTGCCTATGGAAATGGGCATTCTGGGTGGGGCTGTGGTCGTCTTTATCTATACCATGGCTGGCGGTATGTGGGCCGTCGCCCTGACAGATTTCGTGCAAATAATCATCATCGCCGTTGGGCTGGTATTGCTGCTGGTGGTGGTGCTCATCGATGCTGGCGGTTGGGGAAATATTGGACCGCATCTGCCGGAAGACACGTTTCGAATTATCCCGGCAGAGAACACGGCGGGAGTCTGGCTCAATTATATTCGCGCCTGGCTGATATTTGGCCTGGCCGATGTAACAGCGCAAACCCTGTTGCAGCGCGCCTTATCCGCAAGAAACGAACAGGTGGCTCAGAACTCGTTTTATCTGGCCGCATTTGGATACTTGTCGCTGGGCATGATTCCGGTAACGCTGGGCATCATTGCCAGCGTTACGATGCCGGGCCTGGTGGAGCCGGAGACCGTCATTCCGCAACTCGCTATTACGCACTTGCACCCGGTGGCCATTGCAATTTTTGTGGGTGCGCTTTTGGCTGCAATCATGAGCAGTGCCGACAGCGCATTGCTTGCAGCGGCCAGTATATTCAGCAACAACATACTGCCTTTGTTCAAACCGCAGGCTTCCGATCGGCTTCGGCTCCTTGTTACACGCGCAGCTATACCGTTATTTGGAATCATCGCCATCTATGTCGCTCTTGAAGTAAAGGTTGTCTATGACCTGATCATAGATGCCAACTCCGTCATGCTCGTGTGTGTAACGATACCGCTCATCGTTGGCGTTTGGTGGCAGCGGGCAAACCGAAGCGGTGCGCTGGCATCCATGGCGATAGGACTTCTGACCTGGTTCCTGGCAATCCTGCTGGTGCCCGATTTACCCGGCGACTTGTTCGGACTACTGGCCGGGCTGCTGACCATTCTTGTCGTCACTCCACTCACACAGAAGACGGACCCGCCCAGGCGATTGCTAAACAGTGATGGTGAGGAGGTCGAACTGAAGGATCGTCTCGGCACGCTGCCCTTATTCGGCCGGGCCAGGTCATAAGATGTCGTTTCTATTCTTGTTTTCCGCCCGGCTAATATGCAGGCTTCATAGCGACAAAAAAGCCCCGCGCTTCACAGACGATCATGCAGTGATGTACAATTTATCTTGGTTGTCACTTAGTTTCGACCAAGCATTATCGATTGTTCAGACAGCGCGAATTTGCGCCTTAGATAGTCGAAGTATTTTCCGGAAATCGTATAGGTTTGTGAATCAACTCGTCAATGTTCTACCGAAGGGGTGTTTATTGCGATCTCGAAATGTGCCAGCGGGCCTTGGTCACTTAGAAGATGAATCAGAGTGAGTGACAAGATAGCCGTCATCGGCGCCGGTGCGATAGGTATCCTTGTTGCACGTAAATTGCAGCGTGACGGGCGCGAGGTCTTGCTGCTCGATCCTGAGCCACCGGCTATGCAATGCTCTTTCGGGAGCGCCAGCTATATCTCGGTCGAGGACGTGTTGCCGCTGTCCAACCTGGGAACATTGAGACAGGTCCCGCATATGCTGCTGCACCGGTTGGCGCCGTTGTCGATCCGCTGGCGCGACATTGTGTATCTGCTGCCCTGGTTCCTGCGCTTTACGGCCGCATGCCGACCATCGCAGATGGAAAAAGGCTCAAGGACCCTTGCGGCGCTGATGGCCCGTGCCAAAGGGGCATGGCTCGACGAAATCGAATACAGCGGACTCAGACGGTTCCTCAAAGAGAAAGGCATGTTCTGGCTCTATGAATCCTCCCGTAGCTATCGCGCCGAGGCCGATGGACGCAAAGCCATGCGTCGCTTTGGCGTTGATTTCCAGGAAATGTCGGCTGCCGAGACCCGAGGCATGGTGCCGGGGTTGCGGCCCGACATACACAGTGCCTGTTTTGTGCTGGACGGCGTACATGCGACCGATCCGCACCGGCTATCACGCGCCGTGTTTGACGCATTCATCGAGGATGGCGGTGAGTTCAGACAGCAGGCGGTTTCGGCTGTCACCATGGCCGGGGGGAAGGTTCTGTCTGTAAGCACGCCGGCAGGCGAAATTTCGGTGAGCGCTGCGGTTATCGCTGCCGGGCAGGCCTCGCGCAGACTTGCTGGTGCTCTGAGTATCAAGGTTCCCGTCGTGGCCGATCGAGGCTATCATGTGATGCTCAAAGGTGCCGATGCGCGTTTCGAAATGCCCGTCGGGTCTACAACTCGCGGCATCATACTGACGCCAATGCAGGACGGTGTGCGTGTCGCCGGTACTTCGGAATTCGCCAGGCAGGGAAGGCCCGAGACATGGGCACGGGCGGACGAAGTGCTGGCCCACGCTAGAGCGCTATTCCCCGAACTGGGCGGCGAAGAGTCCAGCCGGTGGATGGGCGAGCGCCCGACGCTGCCTGATTACCTTCCCATGATCGGGCGTGCGCCAGAGACGGAAAATCTATACCTGGCCTGCGGCCACCAGCATATCGGGCTAACCTTGGCGGCGGTGACTGGTGAGATAATCGCGGCGCTGGTCGCCGGGCGGGATTCGGGGGTCGATATGGTGCCCCTGTCGGTGGAACGTTTCGGTTAACGAAGGTTAAGTGCCCGGCTAGCAGCACCCCAGCAGATAGCAGAGGCGATCTTGGCAGACAAGAGTGCTGTCATGAATTCGGTTGTGACAATGCTTTGCAAGGCCCAAGAATTGCTGGTTAGCATCCAGATGACGAGCCAAAGATCACAAGGATCTGCGAAACTCCTCAGTAAGGCAAACCGACCCTCTATCGTCGAATAAGGACCATCCCCAGGCTGCAATCCAATATCCCATACATGCCCTCTGCCAGATCGTGAGGTTGGCTGAACGTTTGTTCAAAAGGTCTTAGACAAAGTGGCGCTGAACTGCAATAATTTCGATAATGATCAAGCTGGTAAGGGTGTAGCACGATGAAACGACGACGGTTTATCCAGGTCGCCGGCGCGAGCGCGTTGTTGTCAGGTTCGCGTGTTTCCGCTCCAGCGGTGATCAAGGGTAGGCGCAACCTGAAAATGGTCACGTCTTGGCCGAGTAACTTTCCCGGTCTTGGAACAAGCGCGAATCGTGTTGCTCAACGCATTGAAGCAGCGTCAGATCGCCAGATTACCGTAACAGTATTTGCTGCTGGTGAGCTGGTGGGCCCATTCGAGGCGTTTGATGCAGTGTCGTCTGGTACAGCCGATATGTATCACTCGGCCGACTACTATCAGCAGCACAAGTCTTCGGCTTTCAACTTCTTTACGGCAGTCCCGTTCGGTATGACCGCCGACGAAATGGCTGGTTGGCTGATATATGGTGGCGGCCAGAGTCTGTGGGACGAGCTGTCCGCTGGATTTAACATCAAGCCGTTTATGTGTACGAGCACTGGTACTCAAATGGGCGGCTGGTTCAGCAGAGAGGTCCGTTCTTTGGAGGATTTCAAAGGGCTGAAGATTCGAATGCCAGGGCTGGGTGGTGAAGTTCTGCGTAGGCTCGGTGCCACTCCACTCAATCTCTCTGGTGGAGAAATATTCAAAGCATTACAAAAGCGATCCGTGGATGCCGCAGAATGGGTGGGGCCATGGAACGATCTTGCCGCCAGACTGCATGAGGTCGCTGATCATTACTATTACCCGGGATTCCACGAGCCCGGCCCCGTACTTGCCCTGGGTGTCAACATGGACGTGTGGGAGAGCTTCACGATATCCCAACAAGACATTATTCGTGAGGTAACTCTGGCCGAGTACATTCGTTCATTGAGTGAATTCAACATAAAGAACGCTGAGGCGCTCACCGTTTTGCGGCAGAAATATGGAGTAACGCCCAAACGATTCAGCGATGAAATTCTCTCCACAATCGGGAAGCTGTCCGGAGAGGTAGTGGCGGGGATCGCGACAAAAGACGATTTATCGGCAAGGATATATCGGAGCTTCATCGAAGCTCGTCACGGCGCGATCCAGTGGGCCGGCGTGAGCGAGGAAGCGTACACTACCGCAAGACGACTCGTTCTTACCGACTGAACCGGGAGTGTTATGTGCAGAACGAATTATGGCGATATGCCCGGCATTGTGTCGTCGCTACCGGATAATCAGCTTGGCCAGATGAAGGGACGATAAGGTTTTGCTAATCGAACGTTCAGCCAACAATTGATTAGCGAATCCAGCTCTGCTAGTGTCATGGTAGTCACTAGCGTGCCTTCGGATTCAGTATTTGGTGAGTGCAGTCAAAAGACTTCATGCTAGGTTCTGCGGTATGGCGAGGCTGTTCGCACTGCTCATATTGTTCGCGTATTGCTTTGGCCCCGGGCCATCATGGGCCCGTGTCGATGATACTGGCGGATGCGAACTCACAGTGGCGTGGGACCCGTACGAGCCATATTCGTACGCTGATGGTACCGACACACCGGTGGGCTTCGACATTGATGCAGTCTCGAAAATAGCCGAGATGATCGGCTGCTCGCTGACATTTGTTGAAATGGAGTGGAGCGATGTTCTGACGGCGTTGCGAAATGGCGAGGCCGACATGACCATTGGCACCGGATACAAGCAGGATCGTGCAGTGTGGTCATATTATTCGGAAGACTATCGCAAGGAGGTCATCGGCCTCCTTATTCGAGTTGGAACCGCAGCCGAGTTTGCCGGCGGCAGCCTCGATAACATATTCAAGACTGGACTTGTTTTCGGCAAGACAACTGACGATTCGTACGATAGAGATGCAATTGCGGCTTTCGAACGGTATCCGACACAGGCCCTGCGACCGGTCAGCGAAGAGCAGAACATCGGGCGACTACTTGGCGGATCAATCGATGGCTTCTTGATCGAAGTAAATGTTGCTGCCGCCCTTATCCGAAAATTGGAAGTTAGACAGAAGCTGGAATTTCATCCATTGACATTTGATGCTGGCGCATATCGTTTACAAATGAGCAAGAAGACCGTGGCCGTGGAGTTGGTTGCGCAAATGAACGAGGCGATTCAGCAACTCAAATCCGATGGCTGGTTTGCGAGGGCATTGATGAAATACGGCGTTAATTAAGTCGCATGTGCAGTGGCGGAGTATTCGCCGCCGCGAATAGACACATTCAGTGTCACTGAGTTTGAAACGGTGTGAGTATTTCGAGAAGGCAATTCGTGGAGCGAGTCGGAACGATTGGCTTTGGCGCCGCATTCGCCTCGATGCAGGCGCTGGGCTTCTTGCCGACCGAGAGGGCATTTCCCCGTGCGCCAGAATTGGTGCCAGCGTCCGGTAAAGGAAAATCCGTCGTTATTCTCGGTGCCGGCGTATCCGGGCTTGCCGCGGCATACGAGTTACAAAAAGCCGGCTATTTGGTTACCGTTCTCGAAGCGTCCAATCGGCTGGGCGGTCGGAACCGCACAATCAGGGGCGGTGATGTCGTCCAGGAATTGAATGGTGTGAAGCAAGAATGCGCTTGGGAGAAGGGGCTGTATTTCAATGCCGGCCCATCCCGCATTTCATCACAGCATTTTCGCGTAATCGATTATTGTCGGCAATTCGCGATACCGCTGGAGGTGCAAATTACGACCAATCGCGCTGCCCGTTATCATGATGACAGCGCTTTCGGCGGCCGCGCAATAGAAAACCGGCAGTTGCACTACGATACTCGCGGGTATGTCTCGGAATTACTAAGCAAGTGCGTCCACAAGGGGGCTCTCGACGATGAATTGAACGCAACCGATCAGCAGACGCTGCTGGATTTCTTGCAGGACTTCGGTGATCTGACTTCTGCCGGTCGATACGAGGGGTCACAACGTGCCGGATATTCGCGCCAGCCGGTTAGCGGAATGGAATTCGGTGAAAAACGACAACCGTTGGCATTTCGGGATTTGCTGGATGCCCGTTTCTGGAGCTGGATGTTCAACGAGGATGAGGTGTTTGGTCACCAGGCCACGATGTTTCAACCCACGGGCGGTATGGACCGGATCGTGACTGCGTTTACTGAACGGCTGAAACGAGTTTGCGTGAAATCGAACTGCACCGTGGTTGAAATCAATAATCGCGGCGGCTCGGTTGACGTTGTGTACTTACAGACAGAGCCCGGAAGCTTACCGGTGTTCAGGGATCTGGACCGCAACCTGCCACATCGATTTGATTTTCACGATAGCGGCAAATCGGCTTTGCTAAACGCAGACTATTGTATTACATCGATCCCGTTTGCCGGCTACAAATATATCCGCACAAATTTCTCCGCTGCCAAGCAGCGTGCGCTGGAGAAGGGTCAACAATACGAGAATTCGGTGAAGACGGCATGGAAGTCCCGGCGCTGGTGGGAGGAGGACCTGGGTATTTACGGTGGTGTGTCTTACACGACGCGTGACATCGAGCAAATCTGGTATCCAAGCAACGGGTTTTTCGAGCAATTGGGCACAATCGTTACAAGTTACAACGACGGCGAGGTCGGACACCGCTGGCATATGCTGTCTCCCAATGAACGGGCCGAAGCAGCGAGACTCAGTACAGATCGAGTACATCCAGGTTATGGCAAGGAACTGCTCGATCCGATTTCCTTGTCGTGGAGAAACGAGCCATTTGCCTGGGGTGCATGGCCTGCCTGGGAACCGGACGACAGCCCGGAGGTCACTGCTTATTACAGAGAGATCGTCCGGCCAGAAGGACGCGTCTTTTTTGCCGGCGATATTGCGAGTTTATGGGCAGGCTGGATGGAGGGCGGTTTTGCGGCGGCACACACAGCAGTAACGGAGATTGACTCACGGGTCCGGAGGGAACGCGCATGAAGAAAAACAGATACAGAGGTAACACGTCTATGCTCATAAGCAACGACAAGGGCAGCGTTAGAACAAGAGTACCCGGTTCCGATCAGTTGACTATCAGACAATTGCTCGAGTTCAGACTGTCTCGCCGACAGTTTGCGATGACGGCGATCACGACAGCTATCGTGCCCGGATCGATGACTGCGTGTGCTCCGGAAATCCCGCCTGCCAATCGGCCGTCAAGTCTGACTTTCGAGGAAGTGGGGCCAAGCGAGAGCGCAGAGGATGTACTTCCTCCCGGTTATTCAAGGCAGGTATTGATTAGCTGGGGCGATCCGTTGTTCAGCCAAGCCCCATCATTCGACGCCGCGAACCAAACGGTCAGTGCGGCGGAACGGCAGTTCGGCTACAACAATGATTATACCGTCTATCTGCCAATCGACCCGACTGAGCCGCGTTCGGACCACGGACTTCTGGTGGTCAGCCACGAATACCCGCTGCCGTGGCTTATGTGGGATGACCTGCAAAAAGATACGGCACCGGCCAGCATGAGCAAACGGCAGATCGACGTTTCTATGGCCTCGGTCGGATTGTCGATCCTCGAGGTCGTTAGCGAGGACAAGCGTTGGCGAGTGGTTCACGATAGTTCCTACAACCGGCGCATATCGATGTTTACACCCATCGAAATCAGAGGACCTTCAAGCGGACACAAGCGCATGCAGACCCGGGCAGATCCGGAGGGCAAGACGGTCGTCGGCACTACTGACAATTGCAACGGCGGTGTAACGCCGTGGGGCACCGTTCTGAGTTGTGAGGAAGGTTGCAGCGATTTCTTCAAAGGCGACTACAGCAATTTGCCGGATCGCGAGCATCTGAAGCGCAATGACTATGACGCGCAAAGTGAAACCGGCGACTATGGTTGGGGCAGGGTGCATCGCAGACTGGACTTCGAACACGAGCCGAATGAGCCCAATCGTTTCGACTGGGTCGTCGAAGTCGATCCTTATGAACCGACCAGCGTGCCCATTAAACGCACTGCACTAGGACGCTTCGCTCACGAATGCGCACATACGGTGCAGAATCCCGACGGCCGGGTCGTCGTATTGATGAGCGACGATTCGGGATTCGAGTATGTCTATCGCTTCGTCAGCAACGGCAAATACGATCCGGATGATCGTGCCGCAAATAAGCATCTGCTTGACGATGGCACTTTGTCGGTTGCCAGATTCAATGAAGATGGCACGATGCAGTGGTTGCCGCTTCGCTTTGACGAAGGTCCGCTGACTGAAGAAAATGGTTTTACCGATCAGGGCGACCTGCTAATTCAGACGCGCCGCGCTGCTGACCTTGTCGGTGCAACACCGATGGATGCGCCCGAGGGAATTGCCAGCAACCCGCGGACCGGATCACTTTATATCGCACTGAGTGAAAACAGTGAGCGAACGGCGCAACAGGTGTCGGCCGCCAATCCGCGCGCAAACAACGAGCACGGCCATATTCTGGAATTGTTTCCGCCAGGAGATGCGGCAGCCGGGGTCGAGTTTGCCGCCGACCAGTACCAGTGGTCGGTTCTGATCCTTTGCGGTGCTGAAGAGGAGGCATTATTGCATCCGGACACCGCTGCAGAAAGCCACTTTACCGATCCCGATAACCTGACTGTGGATTCGCTCGGCCGCCTTTGGATCTGCACCGATGCAGGCGGCGTGAGAGATGCACTGTATGTCATGGAGACTGAGGGGCCGGAACGGAAACTGAGCAAGCGCTTTTATTTGCCTCCGTTGCAAGCCGAATGCTGCAGTCCAGTGTTCACGCCGGATGGCCGTAATCTGTTTCTTTCCGTGCAACACCCCGGCGAAGAAGCAAATAGCCTCCGCGAAACTCCGACGCGCTGGCCTTCCGACACGCCGGGGCAACCTCCACGCCCGTCCTTGATCGTCATCACGCGCGATGATGACGGTGTCATTGGCACTTAGTTTTTCCTGCGGAGTTCGAACAATCGTTGCTGAAAAAAATCCTGACTGGCACAAGTTGGCCGGCCGGCTTCGACCAGATACCGAGCATTTTATCGACGGCAGTCTCAGAGCGTCCGTCGACGGGCGAGTATTCGAAGATATCAGTCCGGCGACCGGCAATGTGCACGCCGAAGTTGCACGGGGATCCAGGAAAGACATCGATCTTGCTGTGGCGGCGGCGAGCAAGTCGTTTGGACAATGGTCGCAGGTGGCGCCGCGCGAGCGTATGAGGATTCTGTTCGATTTTGCGGATCTGATCGAAAAAGATGCACACAATCTCGCGCTGATGGATACCCTGGATATGGGCATGCCGATTAACAACATGTTCAAGATGGAGGTGCCTGAGGCCGCCGACATCTTCAGATTCTTTGCCGAGACCATCGACAAGATAAAAGGGGACGTCACGCGAACGGACGGGTCGGCGTTCAATTACATCCTGCGTGAACCGATGGGTGTTGTTGCTGCGGTGACACCCTGGAATTTTCCGCTGACCCAGGCAAGCGGCAAAGTGGCACCGGCGCTGGCAGCGGGTAACACAGTCATACTGAAACCGTCCGAAGAGTCACCGTTGAGTGCGACCAGAATGGCGAAGCTGTTCGTCGAAGCGGGTGGACCGCCGGGTGTGTTCAACGTCGTCAATGGCTATGGCAAGGAAGCAGGCAAGGCACTGGCCAAACATATGGACGTTGCCAAGATCGCATTTACCGGCTCGGTTGCCGTTGGCAGAAAAATGATGATCTATGCCGGTAAGAGCAATCTGAAGCACGTTTCCACCGAACTGGGCGGCAAATCACCGCAAATCGTGCTGGCGGACGTCGACGACCTCGATTATGCAGTCGAATGCGCGATGCACGGCATCTATGGCAACGCCGGCCAAGTCTGCAACGCTGCGTCACGAATGCTCGTTCACGACAGTGTGCATGACCAATTTGTTGCGAGACTCACGGAACTAACGCCGAAGAATTACGAGGCGGGCGATCCGCTTGATCCCGATACCACGATGGGTCCGTTGGTCAGCCAACGCCAGCAGCTAACTGTATTCGAGTATCTGGCGTCAGGACAGGAGGAGGGTGCGAAACTGGTATTCGGCGGTCACGCGCCCGAGGCGCTCAAGGGGGGCTTCTTCATCGAGCCGAGTTTGTTCACGGACGTCAGCAACAACATGCGCATCGCCCAGGAGGAAATATTCGGCCCGGTCGCATCGGTCATACGATTCCACTCGAACGAGGAGGCAATCAGGCTGGCGAATGACACGATCTATGGTCTCACCGCCAGTATATTCACGCGCAATCTTTCCACCGCTCATAGCCTCGCAAGAGACATTCAGGCAGGGGTCGTGTGGTTGAATACGATGAACGAGACGGATATGACCGTTCCCTGGGGTGGCGTTAAGCAGTCAGGAACCGGCCGCGACAATTGCATTTCGACGATGTACGAATACCTGCAAACTAAAGATGTATGGACGCGTATTAGCTGACAGGGGTGTCGGTCAAATCGATCGAAGCGCCAGCTTCGCGGCCAAGTAGCCTGGCAGTCCAGAGATTCCGCCACCGGGATGCGTACCGGCACCGCACAGATAAAGACTCCGAATCGGCGTTGTACAGCCCGCGGCGTCCGGGTGCGGCCGCATTGTAAACAACTGATACAGCTCATACTGACCGTGTGCAACATCGCCACCTGTCAATCCGAACTCGCGCTCGAGATCGAGCGGCGACAGTGACTGTTGCGCCAGAATAGACGCACGGAAATTCGGCGCATACTTGTTGAACGTATCGATGATGCAGTTGGCCGCCTGTTCACGGCTGTCGTCCCAGTTTCTGCCGTTCGACAGATGACGCGGAAAAAAGCGTGCGCTTGCGCTCATGACGTGCGTACCGGCCGGTGCCAGGCCCTCATCATGCATGCTGGGAATGACAGCCTCTATGATTGGGGAACTCGACCAGTTGCCTGCACGTGCTTCGTCATACGCACGGCTTATATAGTCGGTTGATGGCAGCACATAGATCATTCCCTCATGCTGCGGTCCCGGCGCCGTCCCTGGCATACAGGAGAAATTCGGCAGCTCGCTCAATGCAAAGTTCATGCGGAACGTACCGGATTCCATGCGATAGTCTTTTATGTCCTCGAGAAAATGCGGGCTAAGATATTCGGGCTCGACAAGATCGAGAAACGTGCGTTTTGGATCCGCATTGGAGAGAATAACCTTTGCCGTAATTTTTTCACCGTCCACGAGCTCGACTCCCCGCGCTCTGCCGTTCTCGATCAAGACACGTTTCACGGCCGCATTCAGCCTGACTTCAGCCCCTTTATCGACCGCTGCTTGGCATATAGCATCGGAGAGCGCGCCCATCCCGCCAATCGGCAATCCCCATGCTCCCTGGATTCCATTGATTTCGCACAGTTGACCATGCAATAGTCGATACGCAGTCGTCGGCGTATCGAGATCGTTCATATTTCCCGAGATTGTGCCAAACGCAAGCGGCAACTTGGCTTGGTCACTTTCCAGATATCGATTCAGCACTTGGTTCGCACTTTGCGTCATTACCTTGAAAAGTCTAAAGCGCTCCTCTCGACTCAGACGCATCAGATCGAAAGCGATATGCGCCCACTCCAGCATATCGCGCCAGCCGTTGTTCGCTGATGGCGCCGGACGCAGCATTCGCCGCGCGAAAAAATCGCTTAGAGGAGACAACATCGATCGCAATTGATGCAGGCCTTCATTGTCCGTATCGGAAAATTTCTCGATTTCTCTTGAGTTGTGCTGCGGGTCATCCGTCAGAATCATGTAACGTCCGTCAGCCAGCGGAAAGAACTCATTCTTTATTTGCTTGATTTCCAATCCGTAGTGTTCCAGATCCAGTTCGCGAATGATTTCGGGCCGAAGATAACCGACGACGAATGCGTTTATGGAGTTCCGGATACCGGGCGCGAACTCCTCGGTGGTGGCGGCGCCTCCCACGGTATGTCGTTTCTCGAGAACCAGAACGGATTTCCGGCGTTTCGCAAGGTAGGCCGCGGAAGTCAGTCCATTGTGACCACCACCGATGATTATTGCGTCATAGTTTGGTTTCATTGAGGTCTGTTCTCCCAGCAGAAACATTCAGACGAAAGCATCACAAGTTCTCGCCGGATCCAACTAAAATTTCGCGGATACAGTCGGAGAAAATGCTGTTGTGTCGATCTACATCCGCGATCGTCGTTGCCGGGGATGTCAGCATCATGTTGTGAAAAGGCGTGATTATGACGCCGCGATTGAGGCAATAGAGATGTAAAAGCTGCTCTAGATCAGAGTCCATGGTCTCCTCCACCTCGCGCGCAGTGCGGCGGGGTTTCGGCGTGTGCCCATATTCGACACGGGCACCCATACGAGTGACATGCCATGGAAGTTGGTGATCGTCGATCGACTTCTGGATGCCCAGCTCGAGTGCGCGAGCGACGTCGAACATATGCTCGTAGTTCTCCTCGGTAATCACGTTCTCAAGCATGACCCGCATTGCGCGAAGTGAAAGCGCGTTCCCGGACAGGGTTCCACCGATGCCAATGACCGTTCGGTGTGCCGGGTCCAGCAAGTCGTCAAAGTGCTGCGCGATCTCCGCCGTGCATCCATAAACCGCTGCCGGAATGCCGCCGCCTATCGGTTTGCCCAACACGAACATATCCGGGTCCAGTCCGAAAGCGTGGGTGTAGCCTCCGTGTCCGGATGAAATCGTGTGAGTCTCGTCGATGACCAGCAATACGTTGTGTTTGCGCGTGATGTCGCGCAGTTGCGAATGAAAGTCAGGATCGGGAAGCACCATGCCGGCATTCGTCAAAGCGGGCTCGGTAAGGACACAGGCAACGTCGCCATGTGCAAGTTCCCGTTCAGTCGCGTCGAGATCGTTGAACTCTACAACACGCGTCGTAACGTTGAGATCAACAGGTGGTCCGATGCTGCCTTTCCTCGGATTGACGATGCCGTCATCAAGGCGCGCAAGAGTCTCATCATGCGTCCCGTGATAACAGCCATCAAAAACCAGAATCTTGTGTTTCCCGGTAATCGCACGCGCGATCCTGGTGGCGAAGCGGTTGGCATCGGTCGCCGTTAGAGTGAATGACCAATGGGACAGGCCTGTTCGCCTTTGCATTTCGGCAGCAACCTTGATGCCGTCTTCGGTTGGCAGCATAAAAGTAAGTCCGTGGTCTGCGGCTTCTCTTATGGCGTGAACCAGTACATCGGGAGAATGTCCGAACATAGCACCCGTGTCGCCGAGACAAAGGTCCACATACTCATTGCCGTCGACGTCGGTGATATGCGCACCCTTTGCTTTGTCAACGAAAACCGTAAACGGGCTTTCCCATTCCACCATCCAGGGCATTTGCACGCCAGCCAAGAAGCGCTGCGCCGACTCGGCAGCCAGCTCTTTCGACCTGGCGTGACTGCTTTCAAAGGTTGCTTTTTCGCGACCCAGAAGCTGCTTGACTTGTTCGCTGTCTATCGTCTGCATATTATGTTCTGTATCCTTGCGTGAAAGAGCAGGTGCCTTTTCACAGCCCTAGTTTGACTTCTTCATACATCACCGCAATTGCATCGGCGTTGCGTTGTGATCGTTGCATGACACCTTTCTCGAGCACACTCTCTGGATCCCGATTGAGACCAAGGCGGGCTAACAGCTCCGGCTCGACAAGATCGAACGCTTTGCGATTGGCAACACCCGTTCCGTTTTCACGAATCGCATAAGCGCCACCATTCGGGCTAATCATCGCGTCGATGATTTCATGTGCCATTTCCCGATAACGCGATTTCGCGTGAATGGCGACGCCACAAATCCATGTCATTACTCCTTCGCTTGGTTGCATAAACCTCACCGGAACGCCCTCAGCTTTGAGGTTGGCATAATCCGTGCTCCAACCGAGCGCTGCCACCACTTCGCCGCTCGCGAGAGACTGCGTGATCGACGTGTTATCACTGGTGTACATGCGCAGCAGCGTGCGTTGCTCCTGCAGCACTGATCGCACTGTTTCTATGTCGTCCAGCGACATGTTGAAGGGATCCAGCCCAGCATAGAGCGCAGCAACGGATACTCCGTCTATCTGACTGTCGATGGTTGCAAGTCGGCCTTTGTATTTAGGATCCCACAATATTGCGTAGCTTTCGTTACCGACATACTCGGGGGCGATGTCGGTCCGGTAGATCACCGAAGTGATGCCCCAGTCGGTTGGGACCATCACTCGGTGCCCGTCAATCACACCGCCTTCCGCTTGTTGCAAGCTGGGTATCACGTCTTCCCAATGGGACAAAGCCGATGTATCGATGCTCCCAAGCAATCCTGCCCGGTACCATCGTTCAACAACGTAAGCGCACGGCAGCATGACGTCGGGCTGATAACCTGCCCGCATTTTCTGTAGCGCTTCTTCTTCATCGCCGTAAAGGCCGAAGTTCGGAGGTCGTCCGTATTTCGAGACATAATCAGGATAAAAATCGGGATTGTCATAACCAGCCCAAACAAAAGCAACAGGGTGTTCGCGTTCAGCCGCAGTTGCCACTCGACTGACAACCCCAGGAACGCAAGTGCAAAATAGCCCCAGACCGAGCAGACCGGTTGCAACATCACGTCGATTTACGGTACAGGTTGCGGTCGCGTCCGTGACGCGGTCAACTGTCCGCTTGCCCGACAAAAACCGGTGTTTATGGTTCACTGAGGACATTTTCCTGCTCTTTAATGGCTGTCCATCCGTTCAATGAAACGGTCGCTGATAATTGCAGTTTCTGCGGTATTTGTCCATAATTCATTGTACGATTGTTTAGCAAAAGTTGCATAAACGCCGAGCGTACGAATACCGCAATTGCGTGCAGGCCAGTCGAATGAGTGCATATTCTGGTGAAGTTGTGCAATCTATATGCTTCGCTGTGACGAAAGGCCACACAATGATACGTAAAACCCCGAAGACTCGTGTAGAGAAACGTGAGCAAACACGCCGCGACTTGATTTTGGCCACCCTGGATTCTATTGCCACGAAAGGTTTTGCCAGGACAACTCTCGAAAAGGTCTCGAAGCGGGCCGGTGTCTCACGTGGGCTGGTGAACTTTCATTTCGAGAGTAAAGAAAAATTGCTCATTGAGGCACTGAACCAGATGTCCGAAGAATATGTCGCCTCGTGGAGGAAAGCACTTGCGGGTGCGGATGCGGATCCGCTGTCGCAGCTTGTTGCGCTGATTGAATCGGATTTCCATCCGCGTGTATGCACGAGAAAGAAAGTCGCCGTTTGGTACGGGTTTCTTGGGGAGGCGCGGTCGCGTCACACTTTCAGGGGCGTCTGGGAAAGTCGCCATCAACGCTTCTCGGAGGCGATGGAGAAGTGCTGCAAGGATGTTGCTGAATTTGGGAATTATTCAGACATCGATTACAAAATCGTCGCGCGCGCCCTTGGGGCTTTGATTGATTCACTCTGGCGAGACCTGATGCTTAGCCCGAGGAATTTCAGTCGCGAAAATAGCAAAAGTATCTGCTTCGGATATCTTGCAAACGTATTTCCGCGACATTTCGATGCAGCGGGTGCCCTGCAACCCAAGAAGCGCTGATCGAGTGGGCAACCGACTCGTGCATACCGGTGAATTGGGCTTGCTTTGAGTCGGCCTGGTTAACACGAATGTCTGGCAAAATTAGGGTCGAGACCGACATCGAAACAGTTTCCGGTTCGGGTAACAGGAGTTGGTTTTCGCCGTCACATCCGAACAGGTCGGGCTACCTGCAACTGTTGCCAGCATTGATTCTGGTGTCGGTGGCTTTGCTGGCACCGCTCGTTCTGCTAATCGTTACGAGCTTCTGGACAAACCTCGGCGGTGGTGAAGTCGCATCTGAATTGACGCTGGTAAACTACGAGACTCTGCTCGAACGGCCGGGATACGCGCGTATCATACTGCGTTCGATCGGAATAGCAGCGTGCGTAACTTTCATTACGGTGTTGCTTGCCTACCCATTGGCGTATTTTGTCGCCTTCGATGTCCAAAAACGCAAGCTCATATGGTTGCTCCTGATCACACTGCCGTTCTGGACCAGCTACCTGCTTCGTGTCTTCGCCTGGAAGGTGATTCTTGGGTGGAACGGCGTTATCAACTCCGGCCTGACAACAATCGGTATTATTAATGAGCCGCTGAGTTTTCTGTTGTATAAGCCGTTTTCGGTAGTCGTCACCTTGTCTCATGCCTGGGCAACATTTGCGATTTTGCCGATATATTTGTCGCTGGAAAAAATCGATCACAGCCTGTTGGATGCCGCTGCCGATCTCGGTGATGGGTCGGTGCAGCGTTTTTTCAGAGTTACGCTGCCGCTTTCGATGCCTGGGGTAATAGCAGCTACGGTGATCATCTTCATTCCAACGGTGGGTGATTACATTACACCCGCGCTGGTTGGTGGACCCGATGGCTTGATGGTCGCGAATCTCATCCAGGCACAATTCGGCAAAGCGAACAACTGGCCCCTCGGGGCTGCGTTATCGGTCACATCCATAGCGACCGTCGCAATAATTACGCTGCTGTTCGTTTCCGCAATACGCCAGTTCATGGCACGAATTAGATGATCCAGCAACGCGGGCACGTTGGACGATCCATCCGATTGATGTTTTCGTCGTTGTATCTCTTATATTTGTATATTCCGATTCTGATACTTCCCATTTTTTCATTCAACGACTCGTTTTATATCAGCTTTCCATTGCGGGGCTTTACTACGCAATGGTATGCGGAACTAGTTGTGGATACTTCAATAATCGCAGCGTTAAAGAGTAGTGTACAAATTGCACTGGTTACAGCACTCGTTAGCACATTCTTCGGCGTTATCACAGTCCGACCACTAACTCGATATCGCCTGCGTGGGGAAAGGTCGATCCTTTCAATGATCATGCTGCCGATCATAATTCCGGAATTGATTCTGGGTATATCGCTTCTCGTGGTGGTGAACGAAATGGGACTGATGCTCGGCAAGTGGGCCGTGATTACCGGCCACACGCTAATTTGCTTTCCGTTTGCAGTAGCAATACTGTTGTCTCGCTTCGAGGGATTCGATGTCAGCCTGGAAGAGGCATCACTGGACCTCGGTGAACCGCCGTGGCAGACGTTTTGGCGGATTATATTTCCGCTCGCGTTTCCCGGCATTGTCGCGAGCTTTCTACTGACGTTCACGATTTCCTTCGATGAGTTCCTGATCGCCTTCTTCCTGTCGGCGAGCGAGCCTACACTACCGGTTTACCTCTGGGGTCAGCTTCGTTTTCCGAAGAAGTTACCGAGCGCGCTGGCACTGGGAAGCCTGATAATTGCAGTGTCCTTTGTGGTTGTGGCTTTTGCCGAGTGGCTGCGCAGGCGACAATCGTTGCAGAAGGTCAATATATGAACGAGCAGACAGACCTGGTCGAACTGCGCAATGTCACCAAGAAATTCGACAACTATGTGGCAATCGATGACATTAGTCTGACGATTCGTCGAGGCGAGTTTTTTTCCCTTCTCGGTTCTTCCGGTTGCGGCAAATCGACATTGCTGCGTCTGCTCGCTGGCCTCGACTGGCCAAATGCCGGAAAAATTTTCGTTGACGGTCAGAACATGCACGGTGTTCCGGCGCACAATCGGCCGTGCAATATGGTTTTCCAGAGTTATGCTATCTTCCCTCACCTGAATGTGAGCGACAACATTGCCTATGGCTTGAGACGTTTCGGTCTGTCGAAATCTGAAAAAAGAAAGCGAGTTGAAGAAATGCTTTTCACGATCGGGCTTGAGGGGTTTGGTAATAGAAATCCCGACCAGCTCTCCGGGGGGCAGGCGCAACGTGTGGCGTTGGCCCGGGCGCTCGTAAGACAACCAAAGGTATTGCTGCTGGACGAGCCACTTGGTGCGCTCGACAAGACTTTGCGTGAGCAAATGCAGGTCGAGCTAAGGCAACTACAGCGGTCTGTCGGTATAACGTTTGTTTTCGTAACGCACGATCAGGAAGAGGCTCTGTCGATGTCCGACAGAATCGCAGTAATGTCAGCCGGTCGCGTACTACAGATTGCGACGCCGGTCGATATATACGAGCGACCCAACTGTGTGGCGGTCGCCAAGTTTATCGGAGACATGAATTTTCTTGTGGCGATCACCGAGAGGGTTAAAACAGCCGGTCAGGTTCTGGTCAACGTCGAGGGTTTCGGGGAAATCGAATTCGATGAGCGGTTGGAGTCCGACAGACCGGGGCTGAGCCATCACGTCGCAATCCGGCCAGAGAAACTAACAGTGACTAACGAGCGCACGGATGCGGAAATATGTGTGCGAGGGACGGTCGAAAGCTCCTCGTATTGGGGAGATCAAAGTCAATTCCAGGTTTCAATAGACGGATGCGAAACCCTGTTAATGGTCACAGCCCACAATCTGGATCCGCTGAGATCTTATTATCCCGTACGCGGCAGCCAGGTTTGGTTGTCTGCTAACAACAGCGCGCTACTGCGCTTCAGCGACAGTGAGAATTAATATGCGGAACTTGGATAACGAATTCGCGTCAGTGGGAGAGCTGGACGAGTTTATCCGGAGAAACTCCGGAATCGAATTCATCGATGCGATGTTCCCGGATATGTGTGGCATCATTCGCGGCAAACGACTGACCTTGGGGCACGCGAGACAGCTGTTTTCGAAAGGATTGCAAATACCGGGGTCAATGCTGCTTTTGTCGGTCACTGGCAGCTGTCTTGACCCACTGGGACGAGGAGTCAGCGACGGAGATCCGGATGTCCTGATTCGCCCCATCGGCGGTTCACTGCGGGTTGTGCCATGGGGCGACCGGCCGAGAGCACAAGTGCAGGTGGGCCTGCTTGATGAAACGGGCGGTATCAATGCTTTCGATCCACGACAAATACTGGCGCAGGTCGCGGGTCGATTTGACGAACTTGGGGCACGCCCGGTAGTCGCGTGCGAACTCGAGTTCTGTCTGATTGATTCAGATATCTCAACTGCGGGAACACCGCGCCGACCGGTGTTGCAGTCCGCGGCGAAACGCCATAGCAATACGCAATTGATGAGTCTTTCCTATATTGACGATTTTGGAGCGTTCGTAGAGGAAGTCACGTCAGTCTGTCGAGATTTTTCTCTGCCTTTGACAGCAATTAATGCGGAATACGGCGGTGATCAGTTCGAGATGAACTTGCACCATGTTGAGGACGCCGTCCTTTCGGCTGATCACGCAATCTCCCTCAAGCAAATAGTGCAAGGCGTTGCTGCCGGGCAGGGTATGCGCGCGACGTTCATGGCAAAGCCCTACGACGATAAAGCGGGAAGCGGTATGCACTGGCATATCAGCATGCTGAACGCCGACGGCAATAATGTTTTTGACGATGCGGAGCATGAAGGCAGCGGTGTACTGGAGCATGCTGTCGCCGGTGTACTGGACACAATGCCTGAAGCCATGGCGTTCGTTGCACCCAACATTAATTCTTACAAACGATTCCAGCCCAAAACGTTTGTTCCGATGACGAGGTCCTGGGGTTATAACAACCGTTCCGTGGCGATCCGTATTCCTGGTGGGTGCTCAGAGGACAGGCGAATCGAGTATCGTTTGCCGGGTTCTGATGCGAATCCCTATTTGGCACTGGCCGCTCTGCTGGCCGGAATTCACCATGGCATGACCGGCCGTCTGACACCTCCAAAGCCAATTGAGGGCAGGGGCTGCGAGAATCCGGATCATGATCTGCCGCTTAAGTTGTATGACGCGCTGAGCGTACTGAGATCTGCGAGCGTACTACCGGACTATCTGGGCCACGAATACTGCTCCGTGTACGCAGAATGCAAGCGGCTGGAAATGGAAGATTTCTTTGCCGGATTATCCGCGAAGGAGTTCCGATGGTACTTGCGGCCAGATTTCTGAAGCAACAGAAGTATTCTGCAATCTGAGATGCCGCGCGGATGCCGCGCGAGTTGTCCGGGTGCAACCGCAAGTCACGTCACGTAGCAAAATTGAATAAACAATCCAGGCCATCAGCCCCCCCGTTCCGGCCTTATTTAGCAATATAGAACAATCACTTATATCGACGTGCTGCTAATTCGGGACAGAGTGTCAAGAATAATAGTTCGCTAAACATTCAATCAACCTACCTTGAAAGATGCAATTCTTGAGTGTACTATCTGGACAAAAGATTTCCTTGAAAATCTATGGGGGGGGGCCGCCATCATGACATTTTCATACAGCCGCAGAGCCAATACTTGGCAGACGGCATACCAGGCATTGATACCGACAATCAAATCTCTGCTAGTTTCGATTGTCGCCTTTTCCGTTGTCTTGGCGGCGCCGCAAGCGAGCGCACAGGAGACCGCGCTCGGATCAATAAGCGGCCGTGTCTTTGCTCCGGCATCGCGCGCCTCGCTGCCAGGTGTGCTGTTACGCATCGTCGAAACCGGAGAAACGGCGTCGACTGCCAGCGACGGTAGATTCAGATTTGGCGGGTTGCCTGCAGGCAATTACACCATCGAAATATCCTACCTCGGAATGGATACCATGGTGGAGCTGGTGGCGCTGGCCCAAGGTGAGAGACTGACGACCGAATTCGAGTATGATTCGGCCTCCATCGATGAAGTGGTCGTAACCGGAATCCGCGGCGCGCAGGCGGCGGCCCTCAATAGGCAAAGAACCAATGACAATATTTCGAATGTCATTTCGGCGGACCAGCTCGGAAGATTTCCCGATCGAAACATCGCGGAAGCGATGCGCCGTGTACCTGGCGTCTCCGTTGAGCGTGAGGAAAAAGCCGGAGACGGAAGATATGTCTCGATCCGTGGCCTGGATTCGGGGCTCAACAACTTCAAATTGAACGGCATGAACGTTGCCCAGCAAGAAGAAGATAATCGCCGTGTGGCACTTGACATCATCCAGGTGGAGGCCGTTTCGACTATCACGGTCAACAAGACGTTGTTGCCCAATCATGACGGAGACGGAATCGGCGGGTCAGTTGAGCTGGAAAGTGCGACAGCGTTCGACTTTAATCCAATGTATGTCGCTGCAAGCGTAGAGGGTTTTTACAATGACTTTAAAGACGAGCCCGGCAGCACAGTCGCTGGCACATTTGCAAATGTGTTCGGAGAAAATGACCGGTGGGGATTCCTCATCTCGGCCACCTACAGCGACAGAGAGACAACCGGTTACTCAGTGCATAATGACGAAGACTGGGTTTCGCTAATAGAACAGGACGACGATGATCCGCTAGAGTCAGGAAACTCACTTGCGGTGTATGAATTTGCCAGACTGCGAATCGATAATAAGCGCGAGAATATCGGTGTCAATACGGCAATCAGCCTTAAGGCCTCTGCGGATACCTTACTAACCTTCAAGGGTAGCTTTAACAAGCTGGAGGACATTGAATTCGATCGCGGCTTGAAATTGAACGGCGATGATGACGAATTATATCCCGCTGGCGTGCTTGCGCCGGAGGATGGTTATACCGCGCGAATCGAAGCAGAGTATGAACATACTGTTTTTCGGTCTCAGTCGTACATCCTTGTCGGAGAGACGCAAAAGGATCGCTGGCGATTCGACTACTCTGCAGGCTTCTCCGAAGGCATTCGCGATGAACCGAACGACTTCGAGCTGTCGTTCCAGAAAGACCTAATTACCAACCCGATTATTTGGGATCGCAGCGGCAACAACGAATTTCCAACTCCATCTCTCGACCCTGCTGATGTGGCGGCATTAAACGACCCGTCGGGATGGACCTTGAGTGCGAACGATATCGACCGAGATCGGGCAGAGGATAGTAAATTCGCGGTGACATTTGATGCGACATTAGATCTGGCGGAATCCTCGCCATATAAATACATCAAGGCTGGGTTCAAATTTCAACGCTCGGACCGATCCCTGTTTGAGGCGAATGTTCTGGACGCTGTTGGGGATCTTCTATTCGAGGAAGACGGGTGGCGAGGCGAGGATGTCGATTTTGCCGATGTCGGCTCACCGTATTCTTCGATCTTGGCGATCGACGAAGGAATGCTGTCACAATGGGGTACGATTGGATTCGATCTGGTCGATCAGGGCATCATCGACAACGACTATGTGGAAGATGGCTCGATTCCCCGGGATGAAGATACCTATAAGGGCACGGAGGACATCTACGCCGGATATCTGATGGCACATGCCGATGTTGGCAATTGGGAGCTGATTGGTGGAATCAGAGTCGAACACGCCAAGATCTCGATAAACAACCTCGAACTGATCGAGGACGAGAACCTGGGCACCGAGACGCTCAATTCGATCACGACGAATTCAGATTACACGGAAGTCCTTCCACGACTGCAGATCAACTACCGTGCATCCGACGATCTGGTTTACCGCGGCGCCGTATTTGCATCCCTGGCACGGCCGGAATTTCAATACATCGCCGGCACGACAGAAATCGAGATTGACGGTTCCACGGCCGACATATTTCTGGGAAATCCGAATTTGAAGGCTGCGTATTCATGGAATTTCGATGTCGGAGTAGAGTATTACTTTGGCGGCATCGGAATTCTTTCAGCCAATCTTTTCTACAAGCAAATCGACGACTTCATTTTTAATGATGACGCGCCGGAGGGAGGCATGGACCCGGGTCAATTTGAGAACGACCCACGGTTTTCCGGGCTGAATATCGGCGACGTTGATACGTTTCTGAATGGTAATTCAGCCGAGGTTTACGGCGTGGAGTTCAGCTACGTACAACAGTACACCAATCTGGAAGGTTTTCTCAGTGGATTTGGTACGTACTTCAATCTCACCTTGCAGGAGAGCGAGGCCGATTCCGGTCTTGAAGGTCGTGATAAGGTCGACTTTTTTAATGCCCCCGAATATGTTGGCACAGTGGCCGTCACCTACCAAAAATACAAGATTGAGGGGAGTCTCGCGTACTCTTTTCGTGAAAAGTTCCTGTTTGAGTTCGCTCCGTTTCAGGGAAGCATATACGAGCAGGACTACAAGTCGCTCGACCTAACCCTGCAATATCATGTGACGGATCGAATTCGCCTCACGTTTCGCGGTGCCGATATTTTGGATAGCGGTACCGACGCGATTGTCCTTAGGACGTACGGCACTGGTGAGAGATTTGTGGATGACTCGATCTACAATGGCCGCAATTGGACATTCGGTGTGAACGCTACATTTTGATGTGATATGTGGTAGGGAGAACGACGTTTTACGCGATAGCACGCAGTCAATAGTCAAAGGAGGTAACTTGAGATGTGTGCTGTTGTTATGCGTTCTCACTATTGCGGCGCCGATTCATGCTGAGCGAGACGAAGCTGGGTTCGTCTGGCTAGCTGCGGATGAATTGGTCTGGCAGGAATTGGAACCTGGTATAACGTTCGCAATCATCGAGGGGAACCCACAGCGCGAAGAGTTTTACATCATTCGTGCACGGTTCGCGCCAGGTATTTTCAGTGCGCCGCATTTTCACCCGAACGACAGGTTTATAACGGTGATCAAAGGGACTTGGTGGTCTGCCACAGGAACGTCATTGGACAAAGAAGACAGCGTGCCCTTGGATCCGGGTAGCTATATGAAGCACCCGGCTGGGGCCGTACACTTCGATGGTTCGAAAGGCGAAGAAGTCATCGTCCAAATCTCAGGCATGGGTCCTGCTCCGATGATCTACGTGGATGAAGCAGGCAATACAGTCGATTGAGATTTTACGCTGGGCGCGGCAGCATTTGAATATGATAGGCTCTAGCGACAGTTATGCGGACGGTACGTTCGGGGAGAATGGAGGTATTCACATTTATGCGCAACACAATTCTGTTTGGGGTTTGCCTGCTTCTGGGCGCACCGGCGTCATTTTCAGAAATAAAACCCGAAGTGGCCACCGTCGAGGTGCTTGGTCAACCAACGGATGACTGGTTCATCAACCGAACCTCGCATGGCGCCTATCTGCTTAACAGTGCCACTGGTGACATGCTCGGGATGTTATCTCTGACGCCAGATACGCCGTCAATAGCCGTCAATCGAGGCCGGGGAGAGTTATACGCAGCCGAGTCTTACTTGGCACGATTGTACCGCGGCAACCGAGAAGATGTTCTTACTGTATACGACATCACGACGCTGGCGCCCGTTGCGGAGATCGACATACCAGACAAGATCTCGGATCACTCGTCGGACGTAGGTATTGGTTTGATGGGTAATGGCAAACATGTGGTGGTCTACAATCAGACGCCAGGGCAGTCCGTTAGTATCATCGACGTTGAGAGCCGGCAGTTTAAGGCCGAGATATCCATCACGGGCTGCGGCATGATTATGCCGGTCAATGCTGCGTCATTCCTGATGGTGTGTGGTGACGGATCGGTTCAGCTGATACAGCTGGCTGATGACGGTACCGAATCGAAGAGGGTCCGAAGCAACCAGTTTTTCAGTCTCGAAGACGATGCTGTTTTCGACCGACCCGCACGTACGCGGGATGGATGGCTGCTTGTGTCACATGCGGGGCTTGCCTACGATGTGTCCGTCGATGGAGTAGAGATTTCTGTTAGCAAGCCATGGTCGTTGGTGAGTGATACGGAACGTAAAGAGTTCTGGCGACCGGGTGGCGCTGGTATGTTAACTGCTCATCGCAGCAGCAATCTGGCTTTTGTCCTCATGCATCAGGGGGGTGTGGATACGCATCACGAGCCGGGCAGCGAGCTGTGGATCTTCGATACGGACAAGCACAGACGCGTCGTCCGCTGGACACTGGACAAACCCTGGAGTGACGTCCTTGTGCTGCAGGGTGAGCAACCCAGGTTAATTGCATATACCGATGACGGGGAAATGCAAGTTTACGACGCGCTGCAGCAGCGATTCGAGAGAACGATGGTCGAACCAGGCCCGAATACCTGGTTGGTGCAGGGATTCTGACCAAGTGATCGATCCGCTGCTGCCAAGAGCTATCGCGCTCGGATTTGCTGTGTTGTTCATTGCAGCGGCATGGCACAAGCTGTCGGATCGTGGTCGATTTGAGGCTGTCTTGCGCGATTATCAGTTGCTGCCGGCAATCGTGTGCCCTCCATTGACGCTGCTGATTCCAGGTGTCGAACTGACGCTGGGCCTGGGCTGGATCTCCGGCTTGCTGCCTCGGATAACGGCGATGACGACTGCGGCATTGCTGGCAACTTACGCGCTCGCAATAGGCATCAATCTTGTACGGGGACGGGTTTATATTGATTGCGGTTGCGGTTTCGGTGCCGCCTCCGACACGGAACAACCGCTGTCATCCGTCCTGGTTGCGCGCAATATCCTGCTGATTGGCGTGGTCGCGCTCACGCTTGTGCCGGTTGCCGAGCGCACGCTCGGCATAACGGATTATGTGGTCATTCTTGCAGGTCTGCTGACTGCAATCTTGCTGTCTGCAGGTTCGGGGCAACTGATCAGGAACCGGGCAGCCATGAAGATATGGAGAGGCAAGTAGCGTGAGCGGGACACTGATGGTTTCGTACGCCGTTCTCTGGGCGTTGGTGATTGTATTATCCCTGCTTGTATTGGCGCTGACTCGTCAGGTCGGCGTGCTGCATGAAAGAGTCGCGCCGGCTGGCGCGTTGATGCCGACGAGTGGTCCGAAAGTCGGCGAAATGACTGAAATGATGCCACTGACCGACCTGAATGAACAAGCGGTTTTAGTTGGTGGCGCTAACGCAGATGGACTCGCGACACTGATCATGTTTATCTCTCCAACCTGTCCCGTGTGCAAGTCGATGGTACCGATCGCACGTTCCCTTGTGTCATACGAGGGCAAGCGCATGCGGCTTGTGTTCGCCAGTGACGGCGACAAGATTGAGCACCATGTCGCCTACGTCAGGGACCTCGGCATAGAGGATTATCCGTACATTGTTTCTCAACCGTTGGGGTTGGCATACTCGGTCAGCCAATTGCCGTTCGCTGTGCTGATAGGTGGCGACGGTGCGTTGAAAAGCAAAGGGCTTGTCAACTCTCGCGAACATCTGGAGAGTCTGGTTGAGGCGATGGAAACGGGCGTTGCCTCTTTACAGGACTACGTCCAACAGCACGCGCATGAGTTCGAAATCGACGAGTCAATTAAGGAGAAAGCGTCATGAGTTTCGGGAAACCGCTTCGCGGAATCAATGCCTGGTTCGACCAGAAAACAGGTGAGGGCAGCCGGCAGCTGGCCAGGCGAACGTCAAGGCGCAGTTTCCTGGGCAGCCTCGGCACAGGCATAGTCGGTGTGAGCGTGTTGCCGTTGCTGCCGGTCGCACGTGCATTCGGCGCCGATGCACTGGATGAGCTGGGTGATCCGAAAAGTTGCGACTACTGGCGCTATTGCGCCATCAACGGCGCGCTATGCTCTTGTTGCGGCGGCACCGAGAGTTCCTGTCCGCCGGGCACTGAGCCCTCGACCGTGGCCTGGTATGGTACCTGCCATAATCCTGTGGATGACAAGGATTATATAATCTCGTACAACGATTGCTGTGGCAAACCGCCTTGCGAACGGTGCGACTGCTCCCGTTCAGAAGGCGAGAAACCAAATTATTTCCCGAGTCTGAACAGTACGCTCACGTGGTGCTTTGGCACAACAAGCCGGTCGTACCACTGCTCGTTCACTATGGTTATGGGAGAGGCAAGTTGAGCCGGTTAGCACCTCTTCTCTTATGACGTCAAATGCCGGCCGTGCGTCTTTGGCGTTAACGCTACTACTAGCGATTGGGACACCCGTGCGGGCGGATACACAGGCTGACTATGTGCTGCACTGTGGTGGTTGCCACCAGCCAGACGGTTCCGGAGTGCCCACTATTGTGCCTTCCCTGCACGATAACCTGGGTCGAATTATTACCGTACCGCAAGGACGCGAATTCCTGATCCGCGTGCCCGGTTCGTCTCAGTCGTTGATGGATGATGGCGAGTTGGCGGCAGTCATTAACTATATTCTTACCGAGTTCAATTCGGCAACACTGGCCGATGACTTCGAAGCCTATACGACCCAAGAGGTGAAAGAAGCGCGCCGCAATGTCCTCATGGATCCGATGAAGTTGCGCGCCGAGCTCTGGCGGCGCTACAAGGGCGCCTGAACTCGACAGTCAGAGTCCTGGCATCTTCGTGCGGTCACTGTCAGATCTAATCGGAACTGACGGGTGGCTACATGCTTAGAAGCTGCCCAGTCATGAAATTGCCCCATTGAACGTAGGTCAACGGATGGGCGGCTCGGATCAGATTTTACCGGCCTGTATGGTCGCGACCAGCCTTCTGTTCCCCACCCACGACCTCTATGCCCATGATTCCGTGGCACCAGAGAGCGACGCGTCGCCCAAGGAAAAGGTGCTCCGGATCTTTCGCACCGACACACCGCCGATCCTCGACGGGGCACTGGACGATGCGGCCTGGTTGCAGGCTGCGATGATAAACGACATGCACCAGTTCGAACCGCTGGATCATGGCGAGCCCAGCGAACGCTGAGAATCTCTACGTGGCCGCCCGCATGTGGGACAGTGAGCCGGACCAGATCCGGGCACGGCAGATGGTGCAAGGACAGAACATGCAGTCGGATGACACCTTCGGCATCTATCTGGACCCGTTCAACAACAATCGCACCGGCTACAACTTCCGAGTGAACCCAAACAGTAATCGAAGCGATGCAATCTTCGAAACCCCGACCGAGTTGAACGGTGATTGGGAGGACATCTGGTACGCAGAAGCGGGCATCAACGACGAAGGCTGGTCGGCTGAACTCGCCATTCCGTTCAAGACGCTGAACTTCGACCTCGACAACTCGAATTGGGGTTTCACCATTGCACGGTCCATCGCCCGAAAGCAGGAGGGCATCGCCTGGGTATCCTATAACCGGCTTACCCGGGCGCTGCCGGGGTGATAACGGGGCTGACGGGGCTCCAGCAGGGCAGTGGGCTCGATATCGTGCCATCGATCGTCACGACCAGGTCGAAAGATTTCGAAACCGGCATCAGCGATATCGAGACCGACCCTTCCTTGGACTTGTTCCATAACTTCACGCCGTCATTGACTGGCGTGCTCACATTCAATACTGACTTCTCCGCCACTGAGGTAGACGACCGCCAGATCAACCTCACGCGATTCTCATTGTTCACTCCCGAGAAGCGGGACACTTCCTGCAGGACGTGGACATCTTCTCCTTCGGGGGGTTGGAGCGTAACGGCATACCGTTTTTCTCGCGCCGCATTGGGTTGAGCGACAGGGGTCGGCCGGTGGAACTCGACGTGGGAGCCAAGCTGACGGGTCGCGTGGGCCGCTGGAATATCGGCGTGTTGGGCATCAAACAGGACGAATTCCTGGGAGTCGATAGCAGCAATCTCTTCGTCGGCCGCGTGGCAGCCAACGTGCTCGAAGAGTCGAGCATCGGCATGATCGTTACCGACGGTGATCCCCGGGGTGATCTGGATAATTCCCTGGTGGGCGTGGATTTTCGCTACCGAAACACGAATCTGCCCAGAGGGCAGACCCTGGAAGGCGAGCTTTGGTATCAGCAGTCGGACACTGAGGGGAGAGATGCTGATGAGGCGGCCTGGGGAGCGCGCATCGCGTCACCAAACAGCGAAGGTTTTAGCGGAGAGTTCGAATACGAGACTTTTGAGGAGAACTTCAATCCTGCGTTGGGTTTCGTCAATCGCTCTGGTATCGAGCGAACGCAATTGGAATTTGGATACAGGTACCGGCCCGTCAACCACCGCTGGATCCGGTCCATAGATATCGAGATCAACCTTGATAATTTCGACAAGATCTCGGTCGGATTGGAGAGCCGCGGATTGGTTCTCGATCTATTCGAAGTGGAGACAAACAGCGGCGATGATTTTGGTGTCTCATTCATACGGGACCGCGAGATCCTGTTGGAAAAATTCGAGATCGCGGATGGTATCGTCGTTCCTCCGGGTGACTACGAGTTCGATCGATTGGAGCTAGAAGCCTCCGGCGCTTCGGAGCGCGTATTTGCGCCGAGCTTAGCGATGGATGCCGGCGAGTTCTTCGATGGCGACATCGTCTCCATTGAGGCTGGGTTGGAGTGGAGACCCAACCGCCATCTCTTCATGGCGCTGGAGTACGAACATAACAACGTCAAGCTGCCTGCGGGTGACTTCATCACCCGACTGATACAGATCGAGGCAAATTATGCCTTCAACGTACAATGGTCCTGGGTCAACCTGATTCAATATGACAATGACTCGAAGTCGGTGGGGATCAACAGCCGACTGCGGTGGAATCCGCGCGCAGGGCAGGATCTCTTCGTCGTCTTGAACCACGGCTTCGATGCACATGGCGCCTTCTCCGGCCTCCGCTCGACCGGCTCCCAGCTCTCATTGAAATACACTCAGACGTTCCGGTTCTAGGCTGTTCCGGGCAGCGTGAGCGCAGCGACCAAGGTTCTGCCGGCCGGACCGTGGGGCCAGCCGGGGGCCGCAGAGTGCCTCGAGATTATCTCGCAAAAGCCTGCGGTCACCGTCCTCGACGAGGCGGCCCTCTTCGACGATGCACGGTGCCCTGTTCAGGCTGCCGCCCCAGCAGATTATTCGAGGCGTTACCAGGCTATGCCGTAGTCGTCGCCGAAATTACTGGAACCACCCTGAAACGTGCCGTTCTCCCAGTCGAAGTAAATGGCGTTGATAGGACCGGACGTCCTGTCGCGTCTACCCGAGACGCCGACTTCGACTTTATAGCCCATCTTGCTCAGCTGGTCTCTGGTGAATTCCGATACAGACTCGTTGACGGCGAGCCGCCCCGGCTCCTTTTTGTGATCGCCAAACGAATCGTGGAGCTGAAAGCTCAGGAAATTATCCGCCTCCGCGGCTTCTTGCACAGTCATGCCGAACTCGACCATGTTCAGAAAGAACTGCAACAGGTTCTGATCCTGAGCGTCACCACCCTGCACGGCGAAAGATACATACGGCTTGCCATCCTTGAAAGCCATGCTGGGAGTCAGCGTCACCCTCGGCCTCTTGCCGGGTTCGAGGACGTTGTACGGATTCTCGGCCGGATCGAGCACGAAACTCTGCATGCGCTGACTTAGCCCCACGCCTGTCTTGCCCGCGATGACAGCCGGAATCCAGCCACCGCTGGGCGTTGCTGAGACAACCCAGCCTTCTTCGTCCGCCGTCTGAATGGTCGTAGTGCCTATAAAGAAAGCCTCATCATCCGGCAGGACGCCGAACTCAGTCGCATTGCTCGTCTGTAGGTTTTCAAGGTAGAGTTTGTGTGGATTTCGGCCGCGCTGGTATTCATATGGGTCGCCGGGCCCCGCATTCGGGTTATTCTGCTCCGGGTCGATCAGGGACGCGCGTTTCTTTGCGTATTCCTTCGACAGCAACCCCTCGACCGGTTCCGCTGGCGGGAAATATGGATCGCCGTAGTAAAAATCGCGGTCCGCATAGGCGAGGTTCATGGCCTGGTATAAGGTGTGGATGTAACGCGTCGTGTTGTACCCGATGCTGGCGAGATCAAAGTTCTCCAGAATGTTCAATGCCTGCAACATGACCGGCCCCTGCACCCAGGTCGTCAGTTTGTAGACGTCGATGCCGCGATAGCTGGTCTTGACCGGCATCTCGATGTGAACCTGCCATCTATCCAGGTCATCCATAGTAAAGAGGCCACCTTGCTCCTGCGTCGAGCGCACGAGTTCTTCGGCAATGTCACCGCGATAAAAGCGATCGTAGGCCGCGTAGATGGCCGCTTTGCGATCGAGTCCGCGGGCCAGCGCGGTTTTCTCCGCCTCAACCAGCTTCTCGAGCATCGCTTTGAGATCAGACTGGCGGAACACCTCGCCGACACGCGGTCCCTCTTCGTCTTCTCCTGCGTGCGGCAGGAAGACAGTCTTTGAATAAGGCCACTTCAGGATCTCGTCTTTGTAATCTTCAATCTCTCGTACAGCGTCCTGCTCGATCGGATAGCCTTCCGCCATGTCGATGGCTGGTGCGAGCACATCCTTCAAACTGAGCGTGCCGTACTCAGCCAGCATCACCATCAGGCCGCCGGGCGTACCAGGGGTGACCGCCGAGAGTGGTCCGTAATTCGGCGGATACTGCATACCCTTCTGGCGGAAAAACTCTGGCGTCGCACCTGTGGGCGCAACGCCGAGTGCATTGATGCCGATGACTTCCTTTGTGTTTGGATTATAGATCAGCGCCTGTGTTTCGCCACCCCAGCCCAACTCATCCCACATCGTAGCTGTTGCCGCCAACATTGCACAGGCGGCATCGACCGCATTGCCGCCCTGGTAGAAAATCCTTGCTCCGGCGGAGGCGCCGAGCGGCTTGCCGGTGATAGCCACCCAATGCTTGCCATGTAGTATCGGTTTGTTTGTCTTGCCGTGAGAAATAGCGACTGTCGCGATGAGTGCGACAGCAGCAAGACAAGTGATGAAGTTACGGAGTTTTCTCTGGATCATCATTTTTCCCTAGCGCACGCAACCACGCATTAAGTATTCATACGATCATAGCGGTGTCTGTCCCGCTTTGAAAACGGACATCAGATTCGTAGGCGTAAATGCCGAAACCGGATGTCGTATTAATCAGTAAGTTAGATGGCCCGCCCTCGTTTACTTTGCCGCTGAGCGCTGCAGAGAACCACGAAATTCCGCTGAAAAGCTATGTTAGCATCATCACGATCCAACTACGGCACACGCTACATGATCTCCGGAATGCCTGGGCTGTTCAGACCGGATTTATCGGAGTCACCAGGGGTCAGGCATCGCAATAGACCTCGGCGCTGGGTGCGGCTTTCAAGGCATCCAGCTTGCTGAGATGGGCTACTCCGTGATGACCATTGTGCTATTACTATGGCCCAGAGTTCCTGGGACATGTGTTCGTTGACTGGTGCGACACCAACGGTGTTCTGATCAACTACATCGAACCTGGTAAGCCGAATCAGAATGGGTTCATCGAACGCTTCAATCGCAGCGTCAGAAACGAAGTGCTCGATCTGTACCCGTTCCGCAATCTCGCAGAGGTACGCGAGATCGTCAGCCGATGGAGGAAACAACGCAACGACGACCGACCACACGACTCGTTGGGTGGCTTGCTGCCCACCGTCAATGCGAAACGAAACTTGGAAAACTCCAGTTTTGAACTGTCGCCTTGACGGGGAGGCTTACGGATGCAACACCTGATCTCTGACATTAGAGAGGAGGATGTTGAACCAGATTTGTCGGCTATGGGGAGTCAAACATCAAAAAGCCTCCAAAACATGGGGGCTTTCTTTCTGACATCTAGTACTTTTAACCCTCCGGAATTTCCACCAACTCACCGTTGGCTTCCATCTCCCGCGAGCGTTCGAGCTGGTCCGCCATATCTTTTTTGAGTTCGCTCAGAATGGCCTGGAACTCCGGTTCCTCACGTATTGAATCGAGGTTCGGGTCGATGTAGAAAAAGTAACGCCAGTCGGTGCGCCAGCCCTGATCGACGGCCTGCCTAAGCGCGGCCAATGCTTCAGTAGTCTGGCCCTGCAGCGCATAAATCTGAACATCCGAAACCCAGAATCCTAAAATCCCGACTCTTATCGTTTCTGCTATCTGTTTTCGGCAATCTGCCAACAAGTCTGTGGCGCGCTTGATGTCACCACTCAACAGAAGCAATCCCGCGACATCGATTGCTGGTCGATAGTTGACAGAATTGACCTTTGGCGTTTCGCCGAACAATTCCGGGAAACTCGACCTGTATTGACCCAGGGCTTTTTCGTATTTGCCGTCACGTAAGTCCGGCACCCGGCCGTGCGAAAGCGCGGTTCCGAAACGCCACCGAGGATCCATTCTCATTACCTCGTCAGCATATTGAAGTAACCGCGCCGAGTCTCCGCGATACGATTGCAACATGGTCATTGCGCCGTTTGCCCAGGGATGCTCCGGTGCCTGTCGCAACGCCCTGTTGATCCAGATCTCGGCAGTGTCGTCGTCATTGAGCTCCAGAAAGACAAGTCCGAGTATCGCTGACGACCACGGATTGCCTGGATCGAGGGCAAGGGCTTTTCGGTACCACAGGTTAGCGAGGTCCAATCGCCCATAGGAAAGCCCGTAGATCGTACCGATGCTAATTGCAGCGCTCGGATACTCGGGATCTATTTTGTTGACCTTTTCGTAGCGTGACAATGCCTCGTCAAACCGACCGACTTCTGACAATTTGAACGCATAGGCATCATTGATGACTGCAGACAACGGATCCAATCTGACCGCCTGTTCGAATTCAAGCAGCGACTCGTCCGGGTTTCCGGATACATGCAGTATGTTCGCCCGCGTGAAACGCCCATATGCATAATTCGGGTTCAGTGTTGTTGCCCGTTCGATGGCCAGCGCCGCACCTGGCAAGTCCCCTTGAAAGAGCAGAACATTAGCCAACGCTGTCTGCGTTTCGGCGAGTTGACTGTCGAGAAGTAATGCCTGATGAACAGCCGCATCGGCATATTCGATCAACTGATCGACTTCCTGCCCCGATATATTTGCCATCATCAGGTAACTCTGCGCGAGCTTTGCCCAGGCCTGCACAAATTCGGGATCGATTGTCGTGGACTTGGTGAAGAACCTTATTGCTTCAGCAACAGATTTTGATGTTCGTCGCGCTAATTCCTGCTTGCCAAGTTGAAAAGTTTCGTATGCCTCGAGGTTCTCGGTTGGCACGGTGGCAATGATTCGCCGCTCATCAAGGGACAGAGTTGTTTGTAATGCAGCTGCTATTGCGACGGCAATTTCCGATTGAATGGAGAATATGTTGGTTGGCGTCAGTTGTCGGTCGTAGGATGCGGCCCAAAGATGCTTGTCCGATCTGGCGTCGATCAATTGCACGTTGATTCGGACACGATCACCGGCCCGTTGCACACCACCCTCAAGTATGGTCGCGACACTCAATTCCTGACCGATCTGTGGCATGGTCTTGCTGGTCTCCCGGTACTGCTCCACGGACGTTCGAGAGATGACTTTCTCAAGCGAGGAGAGAGCGCTCAGCTGCGTCAAAATGTCATCGTGGATACCATCGAC
>Ga0255052_10000081_pt1 | contig 65728 bp, 55 predicted proteins | sample JV7_2_21_MG_FD_188632 | JGI IMG/M metagenome (GOLD analysis project Ga0255052, IMG submission 188632) | Seawater microbial communities from Jervis Inlet, British Columbia, Canada - JV7_2_21 | ecosystem: Environmental > Aquatic > Marine > Inlet | place: Canada: British Columbia | collected...
TATTCTAGTTCTTGAAAAGTCACTCCGAGCATAACCCGCCGTCCTGAGCCGGTCGAGGTAGGACTGCCAGTTTTCGGCATGCTGATCCCCGAGCTCATACAGATATTTCCAGGTATAGAGCCCGGTGTCATGGCCGTCATCGAATACGAGCCGAACGGCGTAATGTCCGATCGGTTCTATATTCTTTACCTGCACGCCTTCCTTGCCGGTCTGAAGAACCTCATGACCGGGGCCGTGCCCCTTTACTTCCGCCGACGGCGAGAATACGCGGAGATATTCGAACGGCAGATCGAACGAATGACCGTCGTCAAATTGCACCGTGACGAGACGCGATGTCTTGCGGAGTTTTATCTCTACGGGCGTAGCGCTCATCGGCCGTCAACCTAAAGAATATAGCGACTGAGGTCCTCGTCCTTCGACAACTCGGCAAGGTGATCATCGACATAACCGGCATTGATCTGGACTTGTGATCCGCTCTTGTCTGATGCCTCGAATGAGACGGTCTCGAGCAGTCTCTCCATCACGGTATGCAGGCGACGGGCGCCGATGTTCTCGGTTGACTCGTTGACATGAAATGCGATTTCGGCAATTCGTCGCACGCCGCTTTCCGTAAACTCGAGTTTGACCTCCTCTGTCGAGATCAAAGCGGAATACTGGGAAGTCAGTGATGCGTCTGGCTCCGTCAGGATACGAACGAAATCTTCCGTCGTCAGGGACTTCAGCTCTACGCGAATCGGCAACCGGCCCTGGAGTTCTGGAATCAGATCCGATGGCTTGGACATATGAAACGCGCCCGATGCGATAAAAAGTATGTGATCGGACTTGACCATGCCGTATTTCGTGTTGACCGTTGCGCCTTCGACGAGTGGCAACAAATCTCGCTGCACCCCCTCGCGCGAGATATCGGCGCCGAGCGTTTCCGATCGCCGGGCCACCTTGTCGATCTCGTCGACAAATACGATACCGTGTTGTTCGACCGATTCCAGCGCCTGCGATTTGATCTCCTCTTCATCGAGCATCTTGGCGGCTTCCTCGTCCGTCAACAGCTTCAATGCAGCTTTGACCTTTAGCTTCTTCGTTTTCTGCCGGCCGCCCGAGAGGTTCTGGAACATGCCCTGAAGCTGGCTGGTCATATCCTCCATACCCGGCGGAGCCATGATTTCGACGCCAACCGGTATGGCCTGAATGTCGATCTCGATTTCCTTGTCATCGAGCTTGCCTTCGCGAAGCATCTTGCGGAATTTCTGCCGGGTGTCGCTATCGTCGTGTACTGCGTCTCCCTCTGCTGTAAAACCGACACCGCGAGCGGGTCTTGGCAGCAACGCATCGAGTATGCGTTCCTCGGCGGAGTCCTCGGCCCGGTGGCTGACTTTGGTCATCGCGTCTTCCCGCGTCATCTTGACCGCAATATCCATGAGATCGCGGATGATGCTGTCGACCTCACGGCCAACGTAGCCGACCTCGGTGAACTTGCTTGCTTCTACCTTGATAAACGGGGCTTTCGCCAGCTTTGCAAGCCGGCGGGAAATTTCGGTCTTGCCGACGCCGGTTGGACCGATCATCAGAATATTCTTCGGCGTTATTTCGCCGCGTAGTGGTTCGTCCACCTGAACCCGGCGCCAACGGTTTCGAAGCGCGATTGCAACGGCTCGCTTCGCCTCGTCCTGGCCGACGATGTGCTTGTCCAGTTCCTGGACAATCTCTCTGGGCGTCATTTGTGACATCTATTTCTTTCCGTCCCGGGGCAGTTCCTCGATCTCGATATTCTGATTGGTGAACACGCAGATATCGCCCGCAATTTTCAGGGAGTTCTCGACGATACTGCGTGCGTCGAGCTTCGTGTGCTGCAACAGCGCGAGCGCAGCCGCCTGGGCGTACGGCCCGCCGGAACCGATCGCCATCATGTCGTGCTCGGGTTCGATCACATCTCCGTTGCCAGAGACGATGAAGGACTTCTCCTCGTTGGCGACACAGAGAAGCGCTTCCAGGCGCCGCAACCGGCGATCGGTACGCCAGTCCTTGGCAAGCTCGATGGCCGCACGGGTAAGATTTCCGTATTGCTCGAGTTTGCCCTCGAATAGCTCGAACAACGTAAATGCGTCGGCCGTGCCGCCCGCGAATCCGGCAATTATTCGGCCGCCGGCCAGCTGTCGGACTTTTCGGGCATTACCTTTCATGATCGTATTGCCCATGCTGACCTGGCCGTCGCCGCCGATGGCGACAGCGCCGTTACGCCGTACTGAGACGATAGTTGTCCCGCGAAACTGTTCCATTAGGTGATTTTCCTGCTTTGTTGGATGGCCCGCTCCGGCAGGCGACATTCTAAATATCAGGCCTTGTCGTCTGCCTTTCTTCGCGCCCGCGGATGAGTTTTGTCGTATATCTGGGCAAGGTGCTGGAAGTCAAGATGTGTATATACCTGGGTCGTGCTGATATTGGCGTGGCCCAGGAGTTCCTGAACGCCGCGCAGATCATGGCTCGACTCCAGCAAGTGAGTGGCGAACGAGTGTCTGAACAAGTGCGGATATACCTTGGTGTCTATGCCCTGCCGCGATGCCCAGTAGCTGACCCGCGCCTGCACCGAGCGGGCGCTCAGGCGTTTACCCTGATTGCTGACAAACAGGGCCTTTAGCCTTTTTTTTGAAAACTCTGCGCGGACCTCGAGCCAGCCGGCAACGGCTTTACGCGCAAAACGCCCAACCGGAATGATCCTGTCTTTTCCGCCTTTACCCGTGACTCGAACGGTGTGATCTGCGAGATCTACATCCCCGATATCGAGATCGATCAGTTCGGCAAGCCTCAGGCCGGAAGAGTACAGCAGTTCGAGAATCGCCCTGTCGCGAATGACGATCGGCGTGTCTCCGGGGATTTCCAGCAACTTCGCCATGCGGTCAGCGTCGAGGTTTCCGGGAAGGCGCTTGCCGGATTTCGGTGCGCTGACCGCATCGACAGGGTTTTTCCTCACATGTTTTTCGCGCAGCAAGTAGCGGAAGAAAGTCCGCGCCGACGACAGTCGGCGTTGAATACTGCGAGCGCTCAAGCCTTTCCGATAACAGGCCGCCGCATAGGCGCGTACATGTTCGTTGTCGAGGTCACCCCAGGCAGAAATCTCGTATTGATCGCAATAGTCAGAAAGCGCGAGTAAATCCCGCCGATAATGTTTGCACGTAAGACTTGATAAGCGGCGCTCGAATTCCAGATGCCGGATAAACTTACCTATCCAGTCCTGTTCGATTTGCTTCATCTCAGAAGCGCTTGAGCGCCTCCGCGACGAGGTCGCCGAGTCGGGAAAGAAAATCCATGCTCATGCCGGGGTGGAAGCGATTGGAATCTGCGCTGCCAACTGCGAGAAATCCAATTTCCGATTTATTGCCGAGCGGTATGAGCGCTGCGGAGCCGACCTCATCCGTTTCCACACCGAAAAGAAAATCCCTCTGGGAGTCGCGGACCTGACCGCAACGCGGGCCGCTGCCTTTCAGGAATGTTGTAAAGGCCTTGAGCGACTCGTTATCCTGTTCGACCGGCTTGAAAAACCGGCCGACGTTCACCTCGTCGAAGCTGGCCGGGTCGCCGAATAGTACGAGAACGGACAAATCGGCGCTAAAGCCGGTTCGGAGTGCATTTTCGATTGCCGCGAGCGTATCGCTAATGTTATCTGCTGCCAGCAAGCGAAGCGTCAGCTGATGCATCTTCGCGCCAAGCGCATCATTGACGCGCGCGACTTCGATGAGTTCCTTGAGTTTGCGTTCCAGCTTGAGGTCTTTTTGCCGGAGTACCGACACCTGGCGTTCGACGAGAGAGACAGCGGCTCCCGAAACGTGCGGCAGGCGCAGTGAGCTGAGCAAGTCGCTGCGTCGTTCGAAAAAATCCGGATTGGCTTCCAGATAGTCGTGTACGGCGTCTTCCGTTAAGTCTTCGTCAATGAATTCCGGTTTTCGCTGTGTACTCATAGATCCAGGATTCCTTCGTAGTTCAGTTCTGCATTTCCGGATAGCCAAACGGGGGCCGAATCACCCGGCCAGCTTACCATGAGTTGGCCGCCGGGCAGACTTACTTCAACGTCGCTGTCGAGCTTGTCGAGAATCCGCCCGGCCACGACGGCGGCACAGGCGCCCGTCCCACAGGCCATCGTTTCACCGACGCCACGCTCGTGGACACGGAGGTCTATATGGCCTCGATTACTGATCGACATGAAGCCCACATTTGCGCCGCGCGGAAATCGTTCATGGGTCTCTATGAGCGGTCCGAGGGTCGCGACGTCCGCCTCAGCGGCCTGTTCGACCTGCAGTACACAGTGCGGATTGCCCATCGATAGTGCGGAGACGTTCAATGACTCCCCGCCGGCGAGCAGCGGATAAAGAGCGGCTCTCTCATCGGCATCGAACGGAATCCGTGCGGGCTCGAACTCGGGCACACCCATGCTGACGGATACCGAGTTTTCGCCGAGGATTTTCACGGGAACTGGTCCCGCAGGACTTCCAAGTGTGAATTCGCGGATCTGCCCGTTATCCCGAGACACCACCCAGGCCACGCAACGGACCCCGTTGCCGCATTGCTCGACTTCGCTGCCATCGGCATTGAACACGCGGTAGTACGCCAGGGTGTCCTGATTCCGGGCCGGGCCGATCCACATGAGCTGGTCAAAGCCAACACCCGTGCGCCGGTCAGCCAGTTTTCGTATGGTCTCGCGCGATGGCAGATCCTCGGCTCCTTCGCGTTGATCGATGACCAGAAAATCGTTTCCCGCACCGTGCATTTTCCGAAATGAGCGCCGCATTCGGCGAGTTTAGCAGGAGCCCGACGAATCAGAGATTCCGAGTTTGTTGGGCTTGCTGGTGCGATGGACTTTTGTCATCGGCACCGGTAGGTTAGACAAACAAAAACCAAACCATCAGACGCAGTCCGGGGACGATAATGCGGCACATCATGGTCATGAATGCCAAGGGCGGCTGTGGCAAAAGCACCCTTGCAACAAATATTGCTGCCTGCTTCGCGCACGAGGGATATTCGGTGGCTCTCGCCGATTACGACCCACAGCGCTCAAGTCTGGACTGGCTCGATCGTCGGCCCGACAATCGGCCCCGGATCGCGGGAATTGTGGGTTATGAAGAAGGACTGAGGCATGTGCCGCGCAGCGCCGACTTCGTCGTGATCGATGCACCCGCGCGGTCGCATGGCAAGGAACTTACAGACCTTGTCCGCCACGCCGAGACTATTGTCGTTCCCGTATTGCCCTCGACGATTGACATTCAGGCAACGCAGAATTTCCTCAAGGAGTTGCAGGCGGTCGGCAAGATCGAGCGCAAGGAAGCCAAATTCGGCATAGTCGCAAATCGCTTCCGGGAATACACGCTCATATGGGAGGAACTCGACGACTACCTGGCATCGTCACGGGTGTCTTACCTGGCGGCGCTCCGGGAGGCGCAGAACTATGTGCGTGCATACACCCGCGGCCTTGGCGTTCACGAGTTACCGGAATATCTCGCCTGGCCGGACTGGGAACAGTGGGATCCACTGATGAAGTGGCTGAAGAGCGTCCGAAGCCAGCCGTGAATAAAGGGGACAGTTTACTTATCTCGCCAACCTCGAGATAAGTAAACTGTCCCCTTTATTCATCCGGATCGGGTCGCAGGTCGGGAATCGCCGGCAGCGGTGATTTGGCGACCATTCCAAGGCCTGCACGATACGCATCGGCCGCGGCATCTCCTTCGCCGAGCCGATTCAGGAGACGTCCGTACTCCTGATATGCCTCCGGGGTTGGCCTGATAGAGATGACGGTCTCGAGATAGCTTCGGGCCTTTCCCCATAGCTCATTGCGCAGGCAAAGCCTTGCAGCAGTCAGCAGCAGATCGACGTCGTCACCATGCGCCTTGAGCCAGTTCTCGGCACGCCTGAGTTGTTTCGAAGGATCACTGCCCTCGACCATGCCGAACAGGCGGACGAGAGATCCCCGCCACTCCTTCTTGATCTCGGCAGTCAGGTCTTTTTCCACTTTTTCGTGCATGCCGGTGCGCATGAGACTCTCGTAGTACGTTTCGAGCAGCGGCGGATCACTCTTGAGACTCTTAGGTATCGATTTCCACTCCGCCTGTACAGTTTCACCGTCGCCAGACTCACTGAGTCTTTCGATGAAGACACGCCGGGACCAATCGTCGAGCGTTGCCCCATCGATCCGCCCGATTTTGCGGAGTTTGGGGATCAACTCGGACAGATGACTCCAGTCTTCCAGCCGGAAGTAGAGGCGGCCGAGCAGGGTGAGGGCATGACCGTGGTTAGGCGTGTTTTCCTCGATCCGCCGGAGAGTCGCCAGGGCTTGTTCATACTGTTCCTGGTCGAGCTGTAACTCAGCCTGCGTCAGCAACACGGCATTGCCGGCGCCGGGTATGTCTTCGAATGCCTCTTTGAGCCAGCTATCCCGCCTTTCATCCTTGCCCTGCAAGTGGGCGGCCCGCGCTGCAGCCAAGTAGTTCAACAACGGTGCGTCACTAACCTTGGCTGCGCGGACCAAAAGCTTTTCACCCTTGGCAAAATTGCCTTCGGCAAGTTCGATGATGCCTTTCGTTAGTCTCTGTCCCGCGCGTCCCGCCTTGTATCGGCCAGCAGCCTGGCCGAGTTTTCTCGGCGCACGAAATATTTTGACGATTGCCCAGAGACCAAAGACGAAAAGAAAGATGAATGCCAAAAGAATCGGCACCGACATTTCCACCAGATAGTTGCGAAAATTGATGACGACGTAGCCGGGATCCTGCAACAGGAAATGTGCGGCGAATGCGCTGACGACAAGCGCGATTACGACAATCAAGCCAAACTTCATGATTCGGGCTCGGGCGCGGTTTCGGGCTCTGTAACAGGACGCGATGCAGCGCCGGAGAGCGCCACATGCTGTCGTAACAAGCGCAATGACTCCGAGATGTCGGGCGGTGAGATCGAAAACATTCCGTTTCGGATTTCTGTAATGGTTTCGAGTGCGCTTTGCACAGGCGCGCTATCAGCGTCGTAGTAGCGGGTGAGCCAGTTGCTGGCGTCGTCCAGACTTTGCTCGAACATTTCTTTCTCATTGCGTAACAGGGCAAGTCTCGCCGCCTGCAATTGCAGCGCCAGGTTGGCCCGCAGGAAATATTGGGCATCCGGTGCCGTGAGCGGCGCTGCCGCTTCGTCGGTACGGCGTACAGAGACAACATCGCCGACCGCTCTCTTCAGGGATGCCAGCGCACGGTCGAGACCGCTGAGCTCAGGGTTAACCTCCTCAGCGTCGCTCTCAAGCGTGCCGACTTCCCGGCGCAGGGGCAGCGAGTCGACGACGCCTGCAAGACTCGCCAGGGTCAGCGTTACGCCTTCTATATCCGGCTTTTCCATACCCTCGATCGCCCGCAGTTCGTCGGAAAGCACGCGGCGAACATCCGTCAATGCCGGATCGGCAAGCTGTAGCAGGCGTTCGTCGGCAAAACGCAAAGCGAGACCCGCGAGATGGGGATTCCCGGCAAGTTGCAGTTGCGCATTGGCGATTTGCATGTAGTACTCGGCCTCTGCCAGTAGCCAGGCGCTGCGAGCACCTGTCGAGATGCCCTGCAAGGAAGCGATTGACCCCTCGAGATTACCGACCCGGCCTGGCAATGACTCGAAGTTCTGCGAGCGCTCGTTGAGTCTCCGTTCGAGAGACTGCAGATCTCCCACACTGGCCACGTCTCTCGCAGCGAGATTATCGAGTCGTTGCTCGAGCTCCAGAAGTGATTTGCGGCCCTCCTCCAGTGCGTTACCCAAGCCGGCCAACTCCGCGTCGCTTTTCTGATCCGACGACTTGTTACGCCAGTGATCGAAGACGAGGTATGCGGTGCCCGTTGCGGCTGCCAAAGCAAGGACAAGAGCGAGCCAGCCGACGAATCCGGCGGATCGACGCGACGAAGACGCGCGCGACGGCGGCTTTGCTTCCACGGAGACGGGCTCCGCCTTCGGCTCCTCGACAGGCGGTACCTCAATCTCGGCTTCTGTCTCTACATTGGTACCGGTCTCTGCATCGACAACTGGTGTCGCCGCAGTCTTTTTCTTGCTTTTGGACTTTGTCTTTTTGGTCATCGGGGCTTATCCGGATTGCGATTGCCGGCACGCGATCAACGCCCGGACCATGTTATCTGTTTGGGGGCCTTCCGCCAGCAAGGCCGTCGCCCCCGGGATTCTATCCGATGCCGTTTGCATTACACGAGTGCTCGGCGTAACCAGAGGTGTCGTGCCCAGCAATTCCCGGCAGCTCGCGGGCAAGATCTCAATGAGCTTCTCCAGCGTGTCGACGCTCATCGCGATTACGTAATGCACCTGCCCATCACGCCATCTGTGCTCGAGTCCGGAGAGAAGACTCGGCGAATAAGTCCGGGTCTGTCTGCGGTACACAGCGAGATAGTCCACGCTAGCGCCGCGTTCACGCAAGGTATTCGCCAAAAGCTCGCGGCCGCCATCGCCGCGGACGATCCTGATATTCTTTCCCGATACATCCTGCAATGCCGGTTCCGCAAGCAAGTGCTCGCTGTCGTACCCCCCGGACGGACAAACATCCGCCTGCCTGCCTGCCGACTCGATGGCTGACTTCGTTGCTGGTCCGATGGCTACGATGGCTCCTTGATTCCCATCCAGATAGGGCAGGCCATAAATGACGGCATTCGAGCTGATAAAGATCGTGATGTCCGGTGACGGCAAGGACTCGAGACAGCGCGTGACGTAAGCAGAGTCTTCCGGTTCGATTTCGATAACCGGAAACCGAATCGCTTCGCCACCCTCATGCTCGATAGCAGCGGACAGTTCATCGGCCTGGTGCTGCGGTCGTGTGACGAGAACGCCAACGCCTTGAAGTCGACCGTCGCTCATTCCTCAACACCGGTCCGGGCGAGAAGCTCGCCGGCTCCCAGATCGAGAAGCTTGTCCGCGAGTCTGACGCCGAGGGCATCGGGCTCATCAACTGGCCCGCTAAGTTGCTCGCGCATAATCTGGCGGCCGTCATGTGACGCCACCATGGCCTGCAGATTCAAGGACGAGCCGGAGACTTCCGCATAGCTTGCGACAGGAGACTGGCAGTCGGCTTGCAGCCGCCCGGTAACGGCCCTCTCCGCTGAGGTCGTGACTTTCGACGTCGCGTGATCGAGCCGACAGAGCACCTGCTGCAGCTCACTCCTGCCGTCCAGACATTCAATGCCGATTACGCCTTGCGCAGCGGCCGGCAACATCTGTTTCGGGGAAAATGTTTCGGTGATATACGATGCACGTCCAAGCCGCTCCAGGCCGGCGCAGGCAAGTACGATCGCATCATAGTCGCCGTCCTCGAGTTTTCTGAGTCTCGTATTAACGTTGCCCCGCAAGGGCTCGATGCGAAGGTCAGGACGTATTGCCAATAGCTGTGACTGGCGCCGCAGGCTCGAACTGCCGATCCGGGCACCTTGCTGAAGATCGTCGAGGCGATTGCCGACGAGTGCATCTGCAGGATTTGCGCGGGCAAGCACCGCGGCAATACAAAAACCCTCCGGCATTTCGGCGGGTACGTCTTTCATCGAATGCACGGCGATATCTGCATCGCCCTGGCTCATCGCGATTTCCAGCTCCTTTATGAAGAGACCCTTGCCGCCGATTTTCTGCAGACTGCGATCCAGCACCTCGTCACCGCGAGTCGTCAATGGGACGAGCTCCACTTGCGTGACATCGTCAAGTTCGCGTAATGCATCGGCTACATGATTGGCCTGCCACAGGGCCAGCTCGCTCTTGCGCGTCGCTATCCGGATCTTCACAGGCTCTTGATCCGACGCCGAACGTCTGCGACGTGGCGCCTGCTTATTATCAGGCTGTCCTGCTCGTCCTGCGATGCGCCCCGAAGGGTGACGAATGTCTGGCCGTCGGTGGTTTTCTTCAATGCGTCGATCTGACGTATGGCGACGAGCGCACTCCTGTGAATGCGCACAAACTCATCCGCGAACTCCCTCTCGAGGTGCTTCAGAGAATCATCAATGAGATCAGTTCCATTCTCGTGATGTACGCGCACATATTTCTGGTCTGCGTGGAAATAAAACACATCGCGTATGGGGATGAGCTTCAGCTCGCCCTGGGCGCGCGCACAGATATGCTTTCGGCGATCCGATATTCCCGAGTGCTTCGCGACTTCGCTTAACGTGACGTTGCTCAAGCGTGCAGCCTGCTCCAGGGCGCGGTCGAGCCGCTCCCGGCGGATTGGCTTTAGTACATAGCCAACGGCTCTCGCGTCGAAGGCTTCGATTGCGTACTCATCGTATGCCGTCGTAAAAATTATAGCCGGCGGCGACTCAAAAGTATTCAGATGATGTGCTGTCTCGATTCCGTTCATGCCAGGCATGCGAATGTCCAGCAAGACCACATCGGGCGTCGACTCCCCGGCAATCTCCAGCGCCTGTTCACCGTTGCCTGCTTCACCGACGACTTCGTGCTCCTGTGAGTCTGAAAGCAGGCTGCTCAAGCGGTCGCGCGCCGGTGCCTCATCGTCGACGATCAGAACCTTCACGCCTGATGCTCTTCACAGGGAAACTTGAGCTTGACGCTGAATGCATCTTCGCTTTCTTCCACGGACACGGCAGCTTTGGCGCCGTAGGCAAGTTCAAATCTTTGCCGAATATTGGCCAGCGCCATCTGGTTGCCGCCTTTACCGACGGACGGATCCGCCGGTATCGGATTACGGATCTCGATCTCGAGGTCATCGTCGGTGCGAATGCCGTTAACGGTGACCTCACCGCCATCGGGAAGCAACTCGATGCCGTGGTAGATGGCGTTCTCGAGCAAAGGTTGAATAGTCAGGCTCGGAATCAGTGCCCGCATCGGCAGCTCGCCGACATTCCAGTTAACGGTAAGACGCTCGCCGAGCCGGAGTTTCTCGATGCGCTGATAGATTGCAGCTACTTCGAGTTCTTCCTTCAGCGACGTACGATCTTTCGGGCCACCGAGATTTGCGCGCAGCAGGTCGGCGAGATCTTCGACGGCTTCCTCCGCTTGTCTCGGATCAGTCCTCGTCAGGGACGCAATCGTATTCATGCTATTGAAAAGAAAATGAGGGCGAATCAGCGCCTGAAGCGCGCTGATTCTTGCCTGCGCCTCGAGGACGATGCTGCGGCGCCATTCGCTCGATATATAAAGGTATCGCATCGCAAGGGCGATGATGATCGCGCTGATCGCGAAGGTGCGCAATAAAAATGCGGCATGCGTATCGTTGATAATGACCGCCTCGCCGTAGATACCGGTCAATTGATAGGTTATCTCGGCGATAGCGAGGCTCAGCACCTCCAGCAGAACAAAGCTGATGACAAACGCCTTGGTCGCGCCGAATTTCTCCACCCACGGACGAATCTTGCAAAGAACGGCGGCGCCCAGCAATCCGAGCCAGAGAATGAACATGGACATTTTTGCGAGTTCGGTCAGGAAGGTGCCCGGCGTCGTGTGCGAAGCAAGTGTCAGAAGTATCGCAACGAGTTCGGCAACAAGCACAACAACGAATATCGCGCCGGCGGCACAAAAATCAGGTAGATATGCTTGGGCTTCTTTATCGACGTCTGGGGGTCGAGAGGCCAATCCCGGTCCTCCTCACTTAGGATTTCGGCATTGTAACGCGAGTTGCGTACGGTTTATGCGCTCATACGCACGGATTCAGACGCCTGATGGAGTTGGCACTTGATGCGGTCAGGAGGTTCGGGACTGGAAGGTCGAGCTTGTCTCAGGAATGACAGTATTCTTGTACCTGATTCTCCACGCGTTCGCGCGCGGCATGAGTCTGTTCTTCATCCAGATAGACACGCTCGCCGTTTTCATCCTGCTTGTAGAGACGCCTGGACGTAACAAACTTTTGCAGACGGGCTTTGTAAGTCTCACATTTCTGTGCACGTTCCTTGGCCTGCGCCAGAATCTCCTCTTCTGAAGGCCCGGCCGGTGCGGCCGCTGCTGCTTCTTCTTTCGTCGCAATGTCTCTTTCATAACGAGACTGGACTCGTGCCTGGACTTTGCCCGGATCGGTAGCCCTCGAGCTGATGGCGACGCGTTCCTCGGTCGCATCGCCCGTCGGGCGATCGCCATAGTGAACGTTGCCGTCTTCATCGGTCCATTTGTAAATGTCGTTTCCGAGCGCGATCCCTGACGCCGAAACGACAAACATCATGAGACATGAGATTGCGTACTTGCGAATCATGAGCGTTCCCCATGCGCTGTCGGCCGTGTTCCGTTGGCGGCCAGCAAAACCTTAAGGTTTTGAACGATAACGCATTACAACACGACCATGCTACCAATGGCGTGAACGCGGTCACAGGCCCTTTTGTGGCCTGGTTGGCAAAAAAAAAGCGGACCCGAAGGTCCGCTAATCATTTGTCATAAGTGGAGCTGCATGACTTGTCCGCGAGTATCCGCGAAGCGTAAGAGCCGATTATTTGGTCATAAATTACCTTCCTTGCCTGGGTACTCGGCCGTCGTGAACATCAGAGTCGGCCTCCGGGCCACATTCAATGATATCGACGCCCTCGTACTCGTGCCCAAAATGTTCTATAGCCCTGTGTCGTAACCCTGTTCGTCGTGCAATGCGAGATCGAGTCCTATTTGCTCTTCTTCGCCATCAACACGCAGGCCGATGATCACGTCGAGTACTTTGAGAATAGTAAAGCTCACGAGTCCACAGTAAACGATCGTCGCGACGACGCCGACGAATTGTTTTCCGACCTGCGCGGACATTGTGATGCCTTCCGCCAGGCCAGTGCCGCCGAGGCCTGCGTCGACAAAGACGCCAGTCAATAGAGCCCCGATAATGCCACCAATCCCGTGAACGCCGAACGCGTCGAGAGAGTCGTCGTAGCCCAACGCACGCTTAACTTTCACGACGGTTAGATAGCATCCGAAGCCCGAAGCAAAGCCGATGAACAGAGCACCCATCGGACCGACGAAACCGGAGGCCGGCGTAATCGCCACCAGCCCGGCAACGGCGCCGGAGACCATCCCCAACGCACTCGGCTTGCCGTGGCTCACCCACTCTGAAAACATCCAGGTAAGCGCTGCTGCCGCAGTGGCGATCTGAGTCACAGCCATGGCCATACCAGCAGTGCCGTCGGCAGCCAGTTCACTACCGGCATTGAAGCCGAACCATCCGACCCACAACATCGCGGCCCCGACCACGGTCAGAACCAGGTTACTGGGTTTCATGAGGGTCGTGGGGTAACCGCTGCGTTTCCCCAGCATCAGTGCCGCCACCAGACCAGCGATGCCGGCATTGATGTGCACGACCGTACCACCGGCGAAATCCAGCACACCTAGATTACCGAGCCAGCCGCCACCCCACACCCAATGGCAGACTGGTGCGTAAACCAGGGTGACCCACAAGGTGATGAACCAGAGTAGCGCGGAGAATTTCATACGTTCTGCGAAGGCGCCGACAATGAGAGCCGGCGTGATAATTGCGAAGGTCAGCTGAAACATGGAGAACACCGACTCCGGAATCGTGCCGCTCAGCGTATCCGGGCCGATCCCGCTCATGAAGGCCTTACCCAGGTCGCCGACCAGGCCGCCAACATCATCGCCGAAAGCGAGACTATAGAGATATAAGACCCACAAAACGGTCACCATGCAGGTAATGGCAAAACATTGCATCATGACCGAGAGCGCATTCTTGGCACGAACCATGCCCGCGTAGAACAGCGATAGCCCGGGGATGGTCATGAACAAGACCAGCGCCGTGGAGGTAAGCATCCACGCGGTGTCACCCGAGTCCAGGGCATCCTGGGCGGAAGCGATCCCTGGTGCCATTGCGGCCAGTAAGCCGTAGCCGCTGGCGGCAAGCGTCTTTTTCGACCTTGTCCATGCACTCACTAATTGCAATAATTCTTTTATGTGTTTCATGATGCGCCCCCTAGACTGCTGCTTCGCCGGTTTCGCCGGTTCGAATTCGGATTGTCTCGATGAGATCGCTCACGAAGATCTTGCCGTCGCCGATCTTTCCTGTGCGTGCGGCTGTCGAGATCGCTTCGGTTACCTGTTCGACGAGATCGTCGGCAACGGCCAGCTCGATTTTTGATTTGGGTAAGAAGTCGACGACGTATTCGGCGCCACGATACAGTTCCGTATGGCCGCGTTGTCGCCCGAACCCCTTTACCTCTGTAACGGTAATTCCCTGAATCCCGATGTCGGCCACCGCTTGGCGAACGTCGTCGAGTTTGAAGGGTTTTATGATCGCGGTGATCATCTTCATTTTTTTTCCTCTGTGTTATTCAGCTGATCCGCTGAAGTCGAATGACTTGCTGATCGTAAATACGGCCGATTCGTCCGAAGTACCAACAAGGTCGTCATTGGCGAAGATCAGCATGAAACCTAGATCGAGACCCGCGACCGTCGTTCCATAGCCAACTTCGAAGTACTCGCCCATGAAGTCCCGGGAGAAGCCTCCGTACTTGCCGTAAAAACCGTTCTTTTCAGCGGTCAGGCTGTAGAAGGTGTAATCCAGCGTCGGGCCTGCGAAGTTTTCATACTGACCAATCGCCACATCGGCTGTAAAAAGGCTGTAGCCCGCGCTAAGATTTATCTCCTGGTAGGTATCGTCGAAATCACCCGTGTAGTAATAACCGGTAAAGCCGACACCATAAGTGAAGTCGCCAGCCTCGCCGCCGTAACCGAAATAGCCGTCGACCTCGAGACCATCGCCGACATCCGCCAGCCAGGTTCCCACGAAGAATCCGCCGCTCTCGTAGTCGACGCCGCCATTGGCCGATGACGAATGCTGAAATATGCCTCGATAATGATATTCACTTGCCCAACCTGCGTTTGCGGACCATTGCGCATTCGCCAAGCCGGCTGATAGCAGCACAGCGATGGCCAGTCCCGCCCTTATCGTAATTTTCATCATGCTCTCCTATATATGTCTCAATGCCTGATCGCTGCCCGTCTAACGCGGGGCAGTCGGTAGTCTTAGAGCAGTATTCGTGCCAGCTTTGAAAAATATTTCAAAAACAGGGAGTTACTGATTTCCACTGCCTGTCCACGCACCGTCCCGGTGCGGATTTTTTGGGCTATGCCCCAGGATGGGTCACGAGTCTGCAAAAGGCCGGCTCATGCATCGATTAAGCGCTGGCCTTTTCCCGCGGACTGCGGTATCAAACCGGAATGGCATTCGAATCCATTGACGAACTCGCAAGGCGTCTCGCCGAATCGGTACCGCAGGGACTGCGTTCGGTGAAAGACGATCTGGAAAATAATTTCCGCTCTGTCCTGAGTTCGGGGTTGAGCAAACTCGACCTCGTTACGCGCGAGGAGTTCGAGGTGCAGGAGGCCGTGCTCGCGAGGACCCGGCAGAAGCTCGAGGCACTCGAGGAACGCCTGCAGTCGATGGAAGCGAAAAAGGCAGTCACAAAGAAGAAAAAGGCGACGGGCAAGAGCAAGGCGAAGAAGACGAAAGCCAAAAAGAAGTAAGCGACACTTTTCCATTGCCAGGGAGGGCAGATGGGACCCGCAATTCTGATGAGCCGGGCACAGCTCGGCATCAAGGCGCCCCCGGTCACGATCGAGGTGCTGCTTTCCGGCGGCCTGCCGAAATTCAATATCGTCGGCCTTGCCGAAGCAGCAGTTCGTGAAAGCAAGGACAGGGTTCGTGGGGCAATCGTCAGTTCCGGTTTTGAGTTTCCCCAGGGGCGTATCACGGTCAATCTGGGACCGGCCGACATGAAAAAAACCGGCGGGCGTTTTGATTTGCCGATCGCCCTCGGCATTCTCGCAGCCAGTCGCGCAGTTCCGCCGGATTCGCTGGATGCAATCGAGTTCTATGGAGAGCTCGGTCTCAATGGCGAGATTCGATCCATTCCCGGAGCGTTACCGGCCGCCTTGAAAGCGAAACGGGCCGGCCGGTCCCTGTTTGTGCCAAAAGGCAATGCCGCAGAGGCGAGGCTATCGTCGGCCGAAGTCTACGTCGCCGGCAACCTGCTCGAAGTAACGGCGCACCTGAACGGCTATGAGGCGAAAGAACCGCAACCGCCGCTGCGACCTGGAGCAGGTGACAGCAACGGGCCCGATATTGGCGAGGTAAAAGGTCAGCGACTGGCAAAACGGGCACTCGAGATCGCGGCAGCCGGTGGTCACAACATCCTTTTCGTGGGGCCGCCGGGTACGGGCAAGAGCATGCTGGCGCGACGACTACCCGGCATCCTGCCGTCAATGACTGAGGCCGAAGCACTAGAGACAGCCGCTGTGAAGTCGATACTCGGCCGCGACATCGACCTCCGGGAATGGCGAATACGTCCCTTTCGATCTCCACACCACACTGCGTCTGCGGCCGCTCTCGTCGGTGGTGGTCAGGATCCCCGCCCCGGAGAGGTTTCCCGGGCGCACAACGGCGTCCTGTTTCTCGATGAACTGCCGGAGTTCAAGCGCCATGTCCTCGATTCATTGCGAGAACCGATGGAGGCCGGCGTCATTGCCATTGCCCGTGCCGGGCGCGAAGCTGAGTTTCCCGCGCGATTCCAGCTAGTCGCTGCAATGAACCCCTGTCCTTGTGGTTATCTTGGCGACACGCGTGGAGATTGCGGCTGCACTGCAGAACGCGTGCACAACTACCGCAGCAAAGTATCCGGCCCTTTACTCGACCGCATTGATATTCACATGCAGGTGCAGCGACCGCCAAAAGAAAGTCTGCGCCCGGGTGCAACACCAGGTGAGTCGAGTAAAGTTGTTTCAGCCAGAGTGCGAGACGCTCGCAATATTCAGATCAGGCGAGCCGGAATCTGCAATGCGCAACTCGAAGGTGACAAGTTATTTGAACACTGCCGCCTTACGGCAGAAGGATGGCGTTTACTGGAAAAGGCGATGGACAGTTTTGCGATGTCTGCCCGCGCTCACCAAAAGGTACTCAGGCTCGCTCGCACTATCGCGGACATATCCCATGAAGAAAGAATTCTGCCGCGCCACGTAGGCGAGGCGCTCAGTCTGAGGCAGCTCGACCGCAAGTCATAGGAGTGTGATCTAGCGTGAACCGTCAACCATGTAGTCGACCGCGTCATTGATCTCCTGATCCGAAAGATCGATGCGCGCGCCTTTCGGCGGCATATAGCCTGTCGAGCCCTGGTAACCGTCGATTGCATGCTCGCGCAGGACCGCAATACCCTGGGAAATGCGGGGCGCCCAGGTTGGGGCGTCGCCGACTTTCGGTGCGCCACCAATGCCGCTTCCATGACACGCGATACATGCCTCGTTGTACACCTGAGGGCCGGTCAATAATGTCGCCACCGGCGCTACGGGCTCGGCGTGCTCGACCACGGGTCCGGCAGCACCATGTTCCTCGCCGGGCAGATAGTACTGGCTCATCGGCGTGATGCGTTCCTCGGCCGTTGCCTGGAAGTCCCGCGCGTCGGCGGCAAACATACGCAGCGTCAAATTGGGCGCAGCGATCGCAAGCACCACAATCAACACTGCAATCCCGGCAAGTGCCAAGGCAACAATTGATAACGTGTCGGGTGTTTTTCGGTTCTGATCCAAGACTTCGCTCCGGGTATGGTGTTCAGCCCGCCGATAAGGGCTCGGGGCCACGCATTATATAGCAAGAGCCCGTTCCAGTGACCACAGTCTCGCCGGCAGGAAACACCAATATAAATACCTATATATAAGTGTAATTTCCCTTGGCTAAACTGGGCATATGGCAATTGCCGAATTGGGCGATTGCCCCGAACAGGATGCAAATAACCCAGGGACGCACAAAATGAACAGATTCGACGACCTCATTGCTGATCTTCAGCAGAAACGCGACGAGCTTCGGGTGCAGATTCATCTCGCATCAAAGGACATTCAGGACGATTGGGAAGAACTCGAAGACAAGATGGAAGACATCGCCGAGAAGGCCGGGCTGGAAGAGACCAGCGAGGGTATTGGCGATGCGATCGAATTGCTCGGAGACGAGCTCAAAAACGGTTACCAGCGCATTCGGGATGCGATAAAAGAAGCTTAACGTCAAAGCCTTCGCCCACTTACCCGGCCGGCAAGCTACAATATTGTACTGTTGCGCCCGTAGCTCAGCTGGATAGAGTACTGCCCTCCGAAGGCAGGGGTCACAGGTTCGAATCCTGTCGGGCGCGCGAAAAAATAGAAAGGCCCCTTTTAGGGGCCTTTCCATTTTTCAGCTTGCCGACGGTTCGAACCTTGCGGCCCAAAGGGCCGCGTTCGACAAAACGCGTTAGCGTTTTGGGCGGAGGAGCGTTAGCTTCGACGGGTCGAAGACCCGAGGATCGCTTAGGAGCGATCCGAGCCAATCTTGTCGGGCGCGCATTTTGTCCATTATTGACAGTTGTCCACGTAACGTGGACAATGTTAAAAAATGGACAGACACCCTGAAAACCAGTTGCTCGACACCGTCTTGGCCCTCGCTCCAACGCTCGGTATAACCGCTGAGATTGACGAACGGGACGTAAGAGCCAGAGATCGCCAGATCGATGCGTTCATACGTATTGGCCGAGGCCGGCAAACGCGTGTCTATGCAGCAGAAATCAAAAAGGGCCTCCGGCCGGCAACCCTGGGCGCGGTGCTTCATCAAATGGAGCAGATCGGAAAACCTCCGCTTCTGATTACCGATTACGTAACACCCCCATTGGCCGAGAAACTCAAGGCCCGAAACATTGCATTTCTCGATGCGGCCGGAAATGCTTACCTTGATCAGCCAAACCTGTACATCTGGATCAAGGGCGAACGGCCAGTCGATGCGCCAACAATGAATAAGCAAAAGGGTCGCGCCTTTCAGGCAAGCGGCCTCAAAGTTTTGTTCGCATTGCTGTGCCATCCCGAGTGGGTGAACGAGCCCTATCGGGAGATCGCGCGACTGGCAAGCGTCGCCCATGGCACGGTCGGCTGGGTGATGGCCGATCTTCCGACTCTGGGATTCATAGCAGACATCAAGGGCGAGCGGCGGCTTCTCCGGCCCGAATTGCTCCTGAAACAATGGGCGGAGGCCTACGCACGCACGCTGCGCCCAAAGCTCATCATCGGACGTTTTCGTACCGATAAGGAAGGGTGGTGGAAAAATCTAAAGCCAATAAAGTACAACCTGGAACTTGGCGGCGAGGTGGCGGCGGAACGGCTAACCCAGGTCCTGCGGCCGGAGACCGTAACCCTTTACGGAGAGAGAGCCGAACCCCGCCTGCTAATTGACCACAAGTTGCGGCAGGATCCCGATGGTCCCGTGGAGATTCTGCAGCGCTTTTGGGCGTTTCCAACACCTGAGAAAGGCATTACTCCGTATCCACTGATCTACGCCGATCTACTGAATATTGGTGACGCTCGCTGCCTGGAAGCGGCTGATCTCATCTACGACAAGATCATTGATGGATTTAAGCGATAAAAACGGACTTCGCTGGCTGTCAGCGCTACTGTCCGATGCGAGAGATGCGGCTCCCGATGTCGACTTTTTGATCGTCGGGGCCATAGCGCGGGATTTGTTGCTTCACTATGGCTACGGCGTACCGATCACGCGTGCGACCATGGACATCGATCTGGGACTTGCAGTCGCCGGTTGGGAAGAATTCCAGCAGCTACGCGACACCTATCTGAAATCTGACAACTTCACAGCCGGTCGGCCAGGCAATCACCGGCTTGTCCATCGAAGTGGTGTCACACTTGACCTTATCCCTTTTGGCGGAATCGAACGAGAAGATGGAACCATCATGTGGCCGGAAGATGACACCGTGATGGGAGTGCTGGGATTCCTTGAGGCTCGGGCAACCGCCATCGAAATTCAGTTACCGGGTAAGACAGCTGTCGCAACTGTTTGCCTGTCGATGCTCGCAATTCTGAAACTCTTGGCATGGTCTGAGCGACATACATACGCACCGCGAAAAGATGCAAGTGACCTGTTCCTGGTGCTCGGAAACTACCTGAACGATGAGGCTGCGGAACGGCTGTACGAGTTTGGCGCCCACTTGCTCGAAAGGGACGATTTCGACTACGAGGCCGCGGGCGCCTGGCTCGCGGGCCACGATTCCGCTCGGTGTATTACCGGCCACAGCGAGCATCCAAGTCGTGTACTCGACGTTGTCAAAGGAATTCTTGACGCCGAAGGAGACCCCGACGGAGATTTGCGTCTGGTAGGAGAAACCGGGACCAAAGCTCAAACGGCGTTGAAACTATTGGCCGGTTTTCGGGACGGCATAAATCACGTGCTAAGTTGATACTCGAGCTGACTTAAGGAAAACAAGAAACTCCGATGGCAAAAGAAAAAGACAAATCCCTCGAGTCCTGGATATGGGATGCTGCCTGTTCCATCCGCGGTGCCAAAGACGCACCGAAATACAAGGACTACATCCTTCCGCTAATCTTTACCAAGCGGCTCTGCGACGTATTCGACAATGAGCTCAACCGCATTGCGAAAGAAGTTGGATCGCGAAAGAAGGCCTTCCAGCTCGCGAAGGCTGATCACAAACTGGTCCGCTTCTATCTGCCCCTGATTCCGGACGAACCGGAGCAGCCGGTTTGGTCCGTCATTCGAAAACTGTCGGACAAGATCGGCGAAGAAGTCACGACCCACATGCGGTCTATCGCCAAGGAAAACCCGCTGCTGCAGGGAATCATCGACCGGGTCGATTTCAACGCAACGACCCACGGCCAGCGCGATATCGATGACGATAGACTTTCCAATCTGATCGAGGCCATCAGCACGAAGCGCCTAGGCCTCGATGACGTCGAAGCCGACATCATCGGCAAGAGCTACGAATACCTCATACGCAAATTCGCCGAAGGTCGCGGTCAGAGTGCGGGCGAGTTCTACACCCCGCCCGAGGTCGGCACGATCATATCAAGGGTGCTGCAGCCAGAACCGGGCATGGAGATATACGATCCCTGCTGCGGTTCCGGCGGCTTGTTGATCAAATGCGAGATCGCCATGGAGGAGCAGACGAAGGGCAAGAAAAAGTGCACGTTCGCACCGCTAAAGCTCTACGGGCAGGAATACATCGCCGATACCTGAGCCATGGCCAACATGAAGGTGTATTCCGGTCACATGGTTTACACTCACCGCCGGAATAATCTGTAAGCTATGTGTCGATAAGCACACAATTACTTACGGTTCTTCGGGTTGCCGCCCGAACGGCTCGTAAGCGCTTGGTAAGCACGGTTGAGGTATTCTATCGGCGATTCACCGCAAGGAGTCGGTCATGAAGGAACTCAAACAAAGAATCGCCGCGCTGTTTCTGATCCTGTCTGCACTTCCAGTTTTCGCCCAGGACAAGCCCAACATTGTTTTTATATTTATGGACAACTTTGGCTATGGCGAGTTGGGTGTTTACGGTGGTGGTATTACACGTGGCGGGGCCACTCCGCGGATTGATGCTCTCGCGGCCGAGGGGATGCGTTTGACCAATTTCAATGTTGAGGTGCAATGCACGCCATCGCGTGCAGCATTGATGACTGGACGCTACGCGATTCGATCGGGCAATGCCTCCGTGCCGATTACAACGGGCATGTACGGCCTAACCCAGTGGGAGATTACGATGGCTGAAATGCTGTCGGACGAAGGCTATGCAACGGGAATGTTCGGAAAGTGGCACCTGGGCCATACGGCAGGGCGGTTCCCCACTGATCAGGGTTTCGACGAATGGTACGGCATTCCCAACTCGACGGACGAGAGCCTTTGGCCTGATCAGCCTCAGTTCAATGCCGTCGTGGAAGAAAATCTGAGTCCATACGCTGTACCCGAATACATATATGACGGGCGCAAAGGCAGGGAGCCTGAGAGGGTGAAGGTCTATGACTCCGAGATGCGGCCGGAGATTGACCGTGAATTAACCGACAAGGCAATTGATTTTATGCAACGGCAGGCGGCCGCGGACAAACCTTTCTTTGTCTATTTGCCGTATACCCAGACGCATATGCCGGTTGTGCCAAGTACAGAATTCGCCGGAAAAAGCGGCAACGGCGATTGGGGCGACGTGCTAATGCAAATTGATTCCTATGTCAGTGACCTCCTTGACACGATTGACGAATTGGGAATCAGTGATAACACGATTTTCGTATTTACCGCGGACAATGGGCCGGAGATGCTGCCCGGTCACAACGGATGGGGTGGCCCTTGGCGTGGCTCGTATTTCACCGGACTGGAGGGTAGTCTTCGCGTCCCGTTTATTATGCGATGGCCCGGCAAGGTTCCGGCTGGGCAGGTATCGAATGAAATCGTGCACGCTATCGACATGTTTGCGACATTCGCGAATGTTGCTGGCGCGGATGTTCCTGACGATCGTGTTATCGATAGCGTTGACCAGCTGGACTTTCTGACGGGAAAGCAGGATAAATCGAATCGCGACGGGTTTATGGTGTATGTCGGCAGCGAGCTATTCGGCATCAAGTGGCGCAACTGGAAAATGATGTTCCAGGAAGTCGAGCGCGGTACCGACGAGAGGCGCACATTCGATTTTCCACGGTTTTTCAATCTCTACTCCGATCCAAAAGAAGAATATCCGTTGACAAAGGCAACCGCCGGTCATTTCTGGGTGCGATGGCCGATGGGTGAACTTCTTTCTGAGCATGGCGCATCGCTGCAGAAGGAGCCTCCAATACCGCCGGGAACGCCGGACCCCTACAAGCCAAAGAGGCGATAGTTAGACCCTGGCCCTCCGAAGGCAGGGGTCACAGGTTCGAACAATCGGCAGGATTGCCGATTTGGATCGCGAAGCGACCCGAGCGTAGCGAGGGCGTGGGCCATGGATGTCCCGAGTCAATCCTGTCGGGCGCGCCAATCTTTTCAGGTCCTGACCGGGGACATGGGTTACAGATTATTCCGGAGACATAGCTAAAATTCTTGGACTGGATGGATCGTAGACAGGCAGCCGATTTTTGAAAATATCAAGTCCGGTCGCCTAATTGTTCTCGCACAGCGCCAGCAACGTCATCATCAATTTGCTTGAGTCCAGCATCGAATTTACTCAGGAACGCCTTACCCCTGGATTCTGCGGCGTTAATCGCAAGACTGATATCTGCGGGCCGCAGTTCCAGTAGCGCGCGGAAGACCTGTTCGGCCTGACTAAGGTCTTTGCGTATTTTTGCGGCCGACCCAGAACCGCGTTTTTGACTGATCACACACTTGTGAACCGCGAATCGGCCCGGTGAGGGCACGTTGATCATGATGCCGTGCTCATAGAGCAAAACGACAGCTTGAATATCCTCGAGAAGATATTCGAGGTGTCGTAGCGGCGTGGCGTAGGTATTGAAATCAGACAGTTCTATTGGTCTGTTCGTTTCCCTTCCGCGCATAGGTGCGAGCACATCGATTCGAAAATCCCTGTTTCGAATCCTGAATGATGTTGATGGTTGCCTGTGATCCAGGGCAGGGACCTCCATGAAACCCATGCCGCTATTCAGTATCAGTTGACCCAGATTGATGGGCGCTCTTGGTCGTGGGAGCGCGAGTGTGTATTGATTGTCCATCGCAATGTCGACATCCTGCGTACCGATATCGCTGGACCACGATATTCCGAGCATGTTCGCGTAGGCTCTGAATGCAACTGTGCCGACCAATGCGGCGCCCGCAAGGAACACTCCGTTGCGTTCAAGTAACGCGAGAACCTTGCCCTCGTCTCGACTGAGCGCGGCCATGCCGCCGCCTATGAGCATGTTGACTAGCCGCGATCTAAGGTCGCGGTCATCTGTATTCGATTCCCAGAGAGCCTTTTCGTCGTCGATTCGATCGAGAAGTTCTGTTGTCTCTTCGCCCAGGTAATGTTCTCTTCGGGTTTCCCCAATGCTGATGTACAGGTACCAGTATCGTTTGTTGTTGATCTGCTTGGATTTGAAGGACAGATTTGAGCCGTCCGAGATCGGTAGCACACAGTTTTGCATCAGCTCGCTGTATTGCACTGACAGGCTATTTGGCAGGAGGTGTACTTCGTCCATATCGCAACGTTTATACCGTAAATAACTCATATTGCGGTATAAAGCTAACTATCGGTAATTATAGATAAAAATCCAGAAACATATCGGCTCGCGCTCGATTACAGTCTGCATTATTGCATATTTTATACCGCAATATGAGTTTTTTGCGGTATAAGGCTCGAGGCACGCCATGGGCAGAAACCAACCTCCCCCAGACCCAAAGCGCCGCTTGTTGGTACTTCAATGGCGGATGCTGCAGATGAGCGACTTGAGTCCCTCAATCCTGCGCAGTATGCGGGCGAAGTAGCTGCTCGTGCCAAAAAAAGGGGCCAGAGGCCCCTTGCCATTGTTGGTCTCAGAAACCCCAGCCAAACTCTATGCGTGCTGCGCTGAGATTCGGATCCTCAGTGCTGCCGACACCGTCCATCTCCCAGGTGTTATAGCTGGCTTTCACGAACGTACCGCCTCTGAATTCATATCGCAGGCCAACACCGACGCCGTAACTGAAAGAAGTTTCCGTAAACGTCGTCCAATAGTTGTTGCATATGTATCCCCAGAATGGGTGCCACCAACATCCGGTTATGGGCGGTCCATCGGCGACATTTGAGTCGACGAACGTCCAGCCGATCCCTGCTTCGATAAAGGGCGTAAACGGCGCTTCGATGAGATTGAATGTGCCTTTGATGCGCGTATTGAACTGAGTAAATTCGTGATCGATTGTGGTGGAGGTGGGCGGAATCGCGTCTTCAATCAACACTGCCCGATAATCCGGTCTGAGGTAATCCACGTCTAGGCCAAGCGTCAGTTTGTTGCTGAAGTTATAGCCGAAGCTGAATCCAATGCCGGTTCCACTGTCCACATCGAGCGTCGAGCCGCCCGCGCTGCCGATGTTTTTGGACTGCTGGAAAATGCCTGCTACCGACCACTCCCAGCTGCCCGCACGATCGATCGATTGTGCATTGGATGCGAGTGGAACGAGTACCAAAAGAATGCCTGTGATTATTGCTCGCATGTTGCCTCCTGATTAGACGACCGGCCATCTGGCCGGCCGCCTATCCTAACGGCGAACGCGCCGCGAAGCATCATTTATTTCGCTCGATTGCGGTATCCGAAGCAGCTTGGATACGTTGCGGATAATGACATCCCGCCTAGGTAGAAACCGCGACTAGCCGGCCGGACGCGCTGGACTAAAATGAAACGAAAACAAAATCCGCCGCCAGACCGTGTGGGGAATCTGATGACCATGAAAACAAATTCCGCCATGTGCTTATTCGCAAGCATGGCGATCCTGATAGTGCCCGACGCATCCGTAGCGCAGCAAGAAATCTCGGACGCGATCACCGCTCAGACCGCCAGCCAAGAGGCCAGCGCTGAGGTTCAGGAGCGGGTCAATGCACTCGACGATGAAACCCGGGAGATGCTCAATGAGTATCGCCAGACAATGGCGCAGATCGAGGACTTGGAATCCTACAACCAGCAACTGGAACGCCTGGTCGCAACGCAAAAAGTCGAGATGGCCGACTACGAACGGCAGTTCACCGACATCGAAACGACAAAGCGCCAGATACTGCCCTTGATCCTGCGCATGCTCGAAGTGCTGGATGAATTCGTCGAAGTCGATATGCCTTTCCTGCCGGAGGAGCGAAGCATGCGGCTCGCGGAGCTCAGGAAACTGATGGAGCGACCCGACATCCCGGCCTCCGAGAAATACCGCCGTGTGACCGAGGCCTATCAGATCGAGCTGGAATACGGCCATACCATCGAGGGGTATGAAGGAGAAATCGAAGTTGACGGTGAGACGCGAACTGTAGCGTTCCTGCGTTACGGGCGCCTTGGCCTTTATTACATGACGCTGGACGGGCAGGAAATAGGCCACTGGGACAATGTCGAAGACCGTTGGGTTCAGCTCGATGACGATTACAGGCAGTCACTCGATCGCGCAATGCGTATCGCGCGCAAACAACTACCGCCAGACCTGACCCGTCTGCCGGTACCAGCGCCGAGGGACCGGACATGATGTACAGAAAAATACTAATCGCCTTGATACTCGTTGCGGGATTGCAGCTGCAGGCACATGCGACCTCCGAGGAAGTCGATGCACTGATCCAGACGGTTCGTGAAGAAGCTCTGCGGGAGGCGGCACATGATGCAGCCCGTATCGACCGCTTCCTGGAGGAACGCGACGCGCAAAGTCGCTTGCTCCTTGATGCGAGAGCGCGTCTTGCTGCCGAAACCAGGCGTGCAGACAATTTGCGTGAGCAATACGAAGAGAATGAAAGAACATTGACGCAGTATGAACTGGAGCTGCGTGAGCGCGCCGGCGATCTGAATGACCTGTTCGCAATCGTCAGGCAATCTGCGTTGAACGCGAGCGGCGTCCTCGATACTTCTCTGGTGGCAGCCGAGCACCAGGAACGCTCGACATTTCTGCAGGATCTCGGCAAAGGCGAACGGCCACCCTCCATAGAGGACATCAAACAGCTGTGGACGGAAGTGCTGACAGAAATCAGCGAATCCGGAAAAGTCGTACGATTCAACGCAACGGTCATCAAGCCACACGGTGACGAAGCGACACAGGCAGTAACGAGAGCCGGCGTGTTTAACGTCGTCAGTGATGGTGCGTTTCTCCGTTACCTGCCGGACTCCGGCAAGCTTGTCGAGCTGAGCCGGCAACCATCGGGCCGGTTTCAGCGTCTGGCGAGATCACTGGAAACAGCCACATCCGGCATTCACCCGATGGCGCTGGATCCCTCAAAGGGCGCGATATTGAGCCTGATGGTGCAGTCGCCCGATCTTGCGGAGCGCCTGCGGCAGGGTGGTGGAATCGGTTATCTGATTCTTGTTCTGGGCGCCATCGGTGTCCTGATTGTCGTTCAACGTGCTTTCGTCCTGTTCAAGGCAAGGCGCGATATCGAATCGGAGGAGAAATCCGGCGAGGCAAACGACAAGAATGCGCTCGGCCGTATTCAGCATCTTGCCGCCAACGTCAGTTCAGACAATGTTGATGCAATCAGCATTCGCCTGGATGAGCAGCTCGCCGAAGAGAGTTCATTGTTGAACCGGGGCCTGCCTACTGTCGCCGTGCTCGCGGCCGTTAGTCCGCTGCTCGGTCTCCTGGGTACGGTTACGGGCATGATCGAGACCTTCCAGTCGATCACCCTGTTCGGTACGGGTGATCCGAAGCTCATGTCCGGTGGCATCTCGCAGGCGCTCATTACGACGCAACTGGGACTTGCGGTCGCCATTCCCCTGGTACTGTTCCACAGCCTCCTCGCCGGTCGTGCAAACCGGCTTGTCGAGCAGCTTGGCAAGTACTGTAGCGATCTTGTGACGGACCGTGAGCTGGGTTAACTACACAGACGGCCTGGCGACGCTCTTCGAGCAGGGCGGAATGACGCTGTGGGCAATCCTGTTTGCTTCCCTGCTGCTTTGGTATCTGCTCATAGAGCGGTACTGGTTTTACTGGTCGCGCCTGCCAGGGTTTTGTGACGAACTGCGTGAGGAATGGTCCGCGCGTCCGAAAACGCTCGCCCCGTCTCAGAAGTACAGACGGGTTCAGGCACTCGCGGGCGATCTGCGTGCCGAGGCAAACCGCAACATGCTCGCGCTCCAGGCGCTGGTCGTCATTCTCCCCTTGCTCGGACTTCTGGGGACAGTGTCGGGGATGATCAAGGTGTTCGAGGTCATTACCGTTTTCGGCACCGGCAACACGCGCGGTATGGCATCGGGAATCTCCGAGGCACTCGTAACGACGATGGCCGGCCTCTTCACGGCCTTGTCAGGATTGTATTTTGTATCGGATCTGGAGCGCCGCGGCGAAGACGCGACAAGGCGCTTCGAGACCGAACTCGTGGAGGAAGACTAAATGGCTACCAAAGATCACCTGCGGTCTGAAGCTGGTCCGACGTCGATGAATATCACGCCGCTGATCGACATGGTATTTATCCTGCTTATTTTCTTCGCGGTCAATGCGTCATTCGTCAAGGAGGCCGGTGTAGAAATCGAACGGCCCAGTGCGAAAAGTGCAGTGACTCAGGAACAGGCGAACATCATGATCGCTGTGACAGAGAACGGCGAGGTTTGGGTAGACCGGCAACGCGTCGATCCCCGAAGCGTGAGAGGTCATGTCGAGAGACTTCATGCCGAGAATCCGGAGGGCGCTGTCGTCATTCTTGCCGATGACAAGTCACAGACTGGTCTTGTCATTGAGGTACTGGACCAGACGCGCCTGGCAGGCGTCGAAAACGTCGCTGTCGCCGCAACACCGGATGGGATGTGAAACAACCGGGCGCAGCAAGAATACCGACCATCGTGCTCGCCACGATTTTGGTTAACGCGATCATGTTCGGCGTAATCCAGTACTTGGTGATAAATCGCCAGATGAGTCTTTCGGATACGACCGACTTCGATATCGCGAACTTCATTCGTATGCAGGAACAATCCCGTGACGTCCGATCGAGGAGAGATCCGAAAGCGCCGGAAAAACCGGAATCAGAAACGGAGCAGGATCTGAGTCGTCTCATTGACGCTTCCAAAGGCGGGGGCGTCGGCGGACTGGCAGTCAATTTGCCGGACATCAACATCGACATCGATGTCGGTGGCAATATCCAGATTGCCCGGGAACTTACACCGCTTGTTCGTATTCCGCCCGACTATCCACAACGGGCGTTGCTCCGTTGTCTCGAAGGATTCGTGCTGGTCAGGTTCACGGTAACCGAGACTGGTTCGGTTGCCGATCCGGAGATACTCAGATCCGAGCCGCCCGGCTTGTTTGACAGAAGTGCAACGCGGGCCGTGTTGCGCTGGAAGTTTCAGCCGCAGCTGGCCGACGGCAAGCCGATCAGTGTGATCACCTACACTCGCTTCGTCTTTGAATTGCTCGATAAGGAAAAGTGTTGATCGGAAGGCTTCTCAGTCTCTCGTGCCTCGCCCTTCTGCTGGTGATCAATACGGCAGCGGCGCAGTCTGTAACGCGGTCGACATTTCGGGCCATGACGGAGATCCAGAAACTCATCGAGCAAGAGCGACACGAAGAGGCGATGGTAAAGATTGAAACGCTCGTAATCGAGACAAAAGGAATTCCCTATGACTATACCCTCGCCAATCAATTCCTGGCGCACACCAGTATTGTGCTGGATCAACCTGCCAAGGCGAGAAAAGCCCTGGAGGAAGCGCTCGGCGGCGAGGGCCTGCCGGAAGAGCTGATTACCGACCTCAAACTATTTTATGGCACGGTCCTGCTCGGGGACGAGGAGTATGCGGCGGCCGCAAGCGCCCTGGAGGACTGGTATTCAAAGGTGGAAACGGTGTTGCCGACGCAGGTATTCAGCATTGCGTTTGCGAATTACATGAGTGGGAACGTAGAACGTGCAGAAACTCTCATGGAGAAAATCTTTTACATGGATCCGAGGCCGTATATTCAAAATTCCTGGTACCAGGTCTATTACCGCATACTCTTCGATCTCAAGAAATACTCGGAAGGTGAAGCGTTGCTGTTGGATTTGTTGTCCCAGGCGCCCGGCGAAGAGCAACACTGGCGTCTTCTCGCAAGCCACTATCTGCAACTGGAAGAGAGCGGTAATGCGCTGGCAACGGTCATGCTCGCTTACTGGAACGAGCTTTTGGATGACCCTGGCGACCTCGAGCGAATTGTGTCGCTTTACAATTTTGTCGACATTCCGGAAAAGGCGGCGCGTTTACTCGAGACATGGATTGATGAGGAAAAAATCCCCAGAGATGCAGATTCGTTGAAGCAACTCGGTAACCTCTGGCTACTCGCCCGGGATCGCCAAAAGGCCAAATCCGCGCTCGAAAAATCGGCCAGCACCGGGGGCGATGCCAAAACTTACCAGATGTTGGGCGGTATTCACTTCGAGGATGAAGACTGGGCCGAGGCACATGACGCGTTCAGGCGCGCACTGCGGATCGGTGGGCTCGAAGAGCCAAAACGGGTCTCGCTGCTGTCCGGTATCAGTGCTTACAGAGCGGGGTTGAAAAAGGAAGCAAAGGCGGCGTTGCAGGATGCCGCAACGTCCGACAAATACGAAGTGCAGGCGCAAAGCCTTCTTCGGCAACTCGACGATGCCTGAATGAATTTGTACTAGGCTTTTTTAGCGAACGCACGCTTTGATTTTCGGCGCTCCGTGTAAGAAACCTGTTCCCTGTTTTCCAGCCAATCGATCAGCTCGTTCGGCGGTACCGGCCTGCTCAGAAAATAGCCCTGTGCTTCCTCGCATCCCATCTTGCTCAGCTGTCTGAGGGTCTCTTCGTCCTCGATGCCTTCCGCGACAACCCTGAGATTCATATGATGCGCAAGCTCGACGGTCGTATGAACGATCGCCCTGTTCTGTTCATCGCTCATCATGTTAGTGATGAACGACTTGTCGATTTTCAATTCGTGCAGCGGCATATTCTTGATCTGCGCGAGCGATGAGTGGCCCGTGCCGAAGTCATCCATTGATATGCGCACACCGATGTCGCGCAGGCATTCCAATACCGCAATCGCATGTTGCAGGTCCTCCATGACCGAGTTTTCCGTGATCTCGAGAGTCAGGAGCTTCGGTGCGACTTCATGTTCCTTGAGCAACTGCAATATATAGTATGGAAGGTATTCGTCCTGAAGATCGCGGGAGGACAGATTCACCGATACCTGAAGCGAATGCCCCGACTGCCGCCATTCATTGCATTGTTTCACTGTGGCTGCCAGGACGAATCTCGTGAGGTGTACGATGGTGCCGGACTGTTCGGCTGCCGGTATGAAATCATCCGGTGTCAGCCAACCAAGCTCGTCGTGCTCCCATCGCACGAGTGCTTCCGCTCCACAGACCGTGCCCGCCGGAAGCAGGATCTTTGGCTGGAAATGAACGTGAATTTCGTTACGTTGCAGAGCCGCGCGAAGATCGTTGACGATTCGGAGCTGTCTCACGTAGTGATCTTCGCGACCTGCCTGGTAAATCAACACGCGTTCTTTCCGTGCGCGGGCTTCGCTTCTGGCTATCGACGCATAGCGCATGATATCGGCCGCATTATCGCCATGCTCGGGGTAGGCTGATATGCCGATCTCTGTTTGCAGCGTAATGTTTACGCGGTGAAGCGTAACGCCTGCACCAAGAATGCTTTCGATCCGGTCGGCGTAGGTCATCGCATTGTCGATATCGCTGTCGGGCAAAACGAGCACGAACTCGTTGGTTCCGACATGGCCGAGGACTTCACCCGGGTCGAGATTCACGCGTAGGTGCTTCGCAGCGAGGGTAATCACCTCGTCACTCGCGCTATGCCCCAGTGTCGAGGAAATATCGTTCATGTGCTTCAGCCTGATCGAAAGCGCAGTTACATTGGCATTTGCGGACCTGGCGTCCTCGATCGCGCCGGCCAGGCTTTGCATGACTTTCGCACGGTTTGGCAAATCGGTCAGCGGGTCATGCAGTGCCTGATGAGAAATGCGTGTCTCGCGCTCGGATATCGCGGTGCGCATTGCGTTGAAACTGGACGCCAGTTCACCGAATTCATCGTTCGTATTGACGCCTATGGCCATGTCGTAATTACCGGAAATCATCCTTCGGGCTGCGTCGGTAAGTACTCGCAGGGGTTTGGCAATTGACCCCGAAAACCAGCCCGCCACGGCAGCCACAAGAAGCAGCAGTACGATGGCGAAAAGCAGCAGACCTCGCCGGGCATCGGTGTATGGGGCCATCGCCTCCTGCAAGGAGCGTTGTAAAACGACGAGCACGTCACCGGAGGTGCTGACGAATGGTGTACTCAGCGTCAGGCAAATGATCCCGGCTTCATTCACCATATAGACCGTGTTATGCGGCGTCCCGGGATCGGCAAGGCTTGAAACAGATTTTGACGGAATGCCGGTGGCGCTGGTCGTTGCAATCGTCTCCGGGCGGTCGGATGTACTCGACACGATCGAGATATCGAGACCGGTCAATCCCTGAATGCGCTTCGTGAGGTCCGAGTCGATACGAAATCCGAGCACCACCCAGGCGACAGCTACCGGTGCGCGTATCGGTACGGTAAACGTGTGGTAGGTGTCACCATCGATCAGCGAGGTCGATTGAGCCGATGACTTTTCACGCGCGTTCTCGATGAGGCGCAGAAAGTCGGCCTGCGTGCCAAGTGCGACGCCATTGGAATTTGCGATTGCCGTGCCATCGAGATCCAGCAAAAGGGCGATGTCCGCTCCGATCCGGTGACCGTGATTGCTGAGTACTGATTGGATGGTGGCGGCGTCCCTGGTAGCGGCCGCCTCCTTCAGCCCGAAATCGGCAGCGAGAACTTCGACACTGGCCCGCAATTGCTGGCCCCGGCCGGCAAGAAACTCGTTCACGACCGCGCCTCCGATTATGAGCGATTCACGCGCTCGACGGTCCACGTCCTCCTCGACCGTTCGCATGACGGCAATGAGTGTCACGACCTGGGCAGCAGCCAACGGCAGGATCGTCAGCAGCAGTAATTTTCCGCGGAAGCTGGTCCGAATATTCAATGCGCATACCGTGCATAGTCGTCGAAATTCAATCGCTTAGGGATATTAAGGGGATTGTGTCAAATGGAATGTGCGGTAGGTCACGGTTAGCTTTCCGCGGCGGGTCATACACTGACTGACGTACAAAACCCGCTTGGGAAAAGCATGGATTCCTCGCCATATTTTGTGGCTCGCCGGTCGGGCCTGATCTTCCTGATTTTGTCTGCGCAAGCAGCATCCGGAACTGACCTCGACGTTTTCGTCGCCGATCGCGATGGCGCGCCCGTCGCCGACGTTGCGGTGTTCGCGGTCAGGGCGAGCGGCGACGCCCGGCTGCCGGCTCCGGCGGGCAACGCCGTCATGGACCAGGTGGGTAAGGAATTCGTGCCGCACCTGCTCGTTGTACAGTCCGGGACATCCGTGGAATTCCCCAACAGCGACACAGTTGCGCATCATGTTTATTCTTTTTCGCATCCGAACAAGTTCATGTTGCCGATGTACAAGGGCGTGGCGCATCCGCCGGTCACATTCGAGCACAGCGGTGTCGTAATACTCGGATGCAACATTCATGACCACATGCTCGGATACATATTGGTCGTCGACAGTACGGTCTACAGTAAAACTGATGAACGCGGCAGGGCGTCGCTGTCGCTCGAAAGGCCGGAAGACTACGAGATCAGGATCTGGAGTCCACGCATACGCGACGGAGAAGAACTCCTTGGCAAGACAGTGGCGAATTCGGGCAGCATGGATTCGTTACTGAGTTTTCAGTTGGTCAAGAAACTCAGCCCTCCACATGGCGACCAGGTAGCGTCATGGCAAGAGTACTGACAAGCGGTCTAGGTATAGTTCTGACGCTCGCGGCGCCTCTGGCTAATGCTGCCGATGCGCCGGATCGCTACAGGCTGCGTACAGGAATCGATTTGAGCTATGTCGACGTGTCGGGACATACGTCCTGGACGGAGGGCTCGGTCGGAAAGCTGCGTTACGATGACAACAATGACGGACTGATGATCAGCCGGGCGTTCGCGGACTACCAGTTTCAGGTAACGGACACGTTCAAAATTCACGCCGCGCTCGAAGCGTACGACGATGACATTGGTGCAGCGGTCGATTTTACGGAAGCATATCTGGAGTGGAGGCCGGTGCCTCGCTCGGAGAATCGTTACAGGCTGAAAGTCGGCGCATTTTATCCACGCATATCGTTTGAAAACACCGGGCCCGGATGGAGCAACCTGTACACAATGAGCTCCTCAGCGATCAATACCTGGGTCGCGGAAGAACTGCGCACCGTCGGCGCGGAAATATCCGTGTCGCGAAGGCCGGCAATGCTCGGCGGCGCTCACACATTCATGCTGCAAGGCGCTGCCTTTGTTGGTAACGATCCGACAGGATCACTGCTGGCGTGGAAAGGCTGGTCGCTGCATGACCGGCAGAGCCGCTTCGGCGATGAACTGCCGCTGCCGCCGTTGCCGCAGATTCAGCCGGGCATGATGTTCGAGAAACAGGACCCTTACGTCGTGCCGTTCCGTGAGGTGGACGATCGCATTGGTTACTACCTGAACGGCGAATGGCAGGTGGGCCGGCTGATTCGTATTCGGGCGATGCACTACGACAATCGCGCCGATCCGACAATACTTGATGACGGTCAATACGCCTGGACGACGAAGTTCGAGCACATCGGCGCACACGTTGCCTTAGCCGATGGATGGGAGTTGCTATTTCAGTGGATGGTCGGCTCGACGGTCATGGGTCCGGTCATTAATGGTGCCCATGCGGTCGACACGGAGTTCGACGGTAAGTACCTGATGGTCAGCAAGGCCCATGATCGTCATCGTTTATCGGCACGATTCGACAAATTCGAAGTCACGCAAAACGACCAGACCCTGGAAGACAATAACACTGACGATGGTCACGCATGGACGTTCGCCTACTTCTACGACTACTCTGACATGATGACTTTCGGTATCGAGTCGCTGCATATCCAAACACATCACTGCGGCTGGGCTTATCACGGCCTCGACCCGGTGCGAAGCGAAAAACAATATCAACTGAGCCTGCAGCTCCGCTTCGGCAACTGATTTTTCTTAGTATCTGAACGTATAGGAAAACTTGAGATTCATCTCATTGCTCGTGCTGGACAGATTATTCAGTGCGTCTACGGAATAGCCGTGATTCAGGACAAACAACAGTTCCTTGCCGGCGTCGGGCATGAAACGAAGCCTGCTGTTCAGGCCGACCACCTCGGCAGCGTTGTCGTACTGGACCAGGTTGGTCCACGACCATCGCGAATTGAATGCGATATCGGTGCGAAAGCTGGCGAGATGCGAGGTAAAGCTGCCGCTCGGTAAATCCACGTCGTTCTCGGTAAAACTGGCGCTCACGAACAAATGAGCCGATTGTCGCCATTCGAACTCGACAAATTTTTCCAGGCGATCGCCGCCGAAAAAGCCGCCATCCTGTACGGAAAGTATCACTCTGAGCGGCCGCTGCCTGCCGGTCGCGATCTCGGCCCTGAATCGATCAAACTCGTACTCCCCTGCCGGTACGTTCAGACGATCGAATAGTTGGAAGTCCTCGAGCACGTTCTCTTTACGCTGCTGCCACTCGAACATCAGGAAATCGTCCCGGTGCGAATAAAAAGTAACCGGTCGAAGCCGGATGTTCTGCGATAGCAGTTCACCGGCCATATCGGTGACGAGCACAGCATCGATGCGGTTATTGATCGCACGCCACCGGCCCTTCTCGGGGCGAGTGCGGTAGCGAAAAGTGCCGCCGTACTGCCGAATACCGGTACGATTGACGAAACCCAGCGCAGGCTTGAAGTTTTCCTGGATTTCGATGGCCGAAAGGCGCGCATCGATGCGATCGTTGGGCAGGCCGATCGCCGCCCCCCAGGCCTGGTCCTGACCGTCCAGCCCGCTTGTCGAGCTTTTCTGCAGCCACAATTTGCCTTCGACGATCTGGCCGAGGAAGCCATCGCTGTTGCGGTACAGGAAATCGGTGCCTATGACCGAATTCGAGTCGTTGGAAGTCGGATCGCCATCTGTGAAGATCATTCCAAGAGCCGATTCATCGAATACATTCATTGATCCGCGTGCGACGATCAGGTTCCTGGCCTCGACCTCTTCGTGTGCTTCCTGGCGAATGGCCAGTGCGCCGATATTGAATCTGCCGACTCGGCCAGTCAGTTTTCCACCCGCGTCAATGCCGATCGCCTCGCCGTCATCGCTCAGGCCAATGCGTCGAGAGAAAAACGGCCGCCCGTTGGTATCGATATTGCCGAACTCGAAAATGCCGGCGTCCTGCAGAAAGAAATCCCTTTTTTCCGGGAAGAACAGCGAGAACCGGTCGAGGGCGATCTGCTGTTCGTCGATTTCGGTGGTCGAGAAATCCGTATTGAGCGTAAATGTCGCATTGAGTGACGGCGTAATCTTGTACAGGATGTCAAGTGATGGCTCCAGTCTTGCGGTACTGACGCCGGTCGTAAAATCCTTGCGCTGAATGAGATTGGCGGACGGCGTTACATCGATCCCGCGCCCCTGCTCGATTCCGTCGATGCCCGACATCTCGCCGCTATATGCCGGCCAGTCCTGCCGTTCGTGCGACGACCACATGTTGTATTCCTGCTTGCGAACGATGCCGCGGCCGAAATTGATGCCCCAGGTATCACCATTGGGATCGAACGAGATCGACTTGAACGGAATAGCAATCTCGGTTGCCCAGCCACGTTCATTGAGGGCGGATTCGGCATGCCAGATTGCAACCCACTCCTCGATGAATCGTGAATTGTTTTCGCGCAGCGCTTCCCGCCTCACGCCATTCGCATTGACCTGAAACAGGTAGTCGTTTCGTTTGCTGTTAAAACTGTCGAGCGCCACCCAGAAACGGTCGTCCGAAAAGAACAGGCGGCCCTGGATCATCTGCGTCGCCTGAATTTTCTCCGGATCGCTGTCCTGCAAATCGGCGGCGATGTAGAGGTAGTCATCGTCGTAGAGGACCCGAACGACCGTGTTCTCGGTGGGTGCTGCCCCATCTCCGGGATCGGTCTGATGAAAATCGTCGATGACCGCGGCGCGTGCCCAAACGTCGTCGTCGATCGTGCCATCGATGGTCGGCGGCGTTTCGGCGCGTGGAATGACGAAGGACTTGCGATCATTCATGTCCGTTAGTGCCAGGGCCGCGGAGGCGGCAAGCATCAGAACGCAAACCAGCATTCGACAAACAATTTTGACAGCCATCTGATCTCCCTGTCAGCGATGACCTGAATGGGGGTTTGACTGATCAGGGGGCCGGCAGGTTTAGCGTTTTGCGACGAGTGGAGCGCCGGACACGACGAGTGGGGTCGGACTCCGCGGGGTCCGACCCCGAATCAGAGGTTATCGGCGAAACGGCTCAGGTTGGACTTGTATTTGCGGCTCAGTTTCAGTTCGTGATCACAGTCGAGCCGAAGGAAGTATTCGCCGTTACGGTGAGGTCTCAGGGAGCTTACGCGATGCCGGTTGACGATCGCAGATCGGTGAATTCGGACAAACATACCGGGGTCCAGCAACTCCTCGAGGCGCTTCATCGTTCCGCGCAGGACGAAGGTTTCGCCATTCGCGTGCACGCACATGTAGTCGCCCGCGGCATCTACCCAGTCGATCGATTCGATGTCGACGCAATTGGTCTGTCGTCCATCCTGGATCGCGAGCCGGCGTGGAAATTGTGGCTCATCGTTATCGGCCCTGGACAGAGCCATATCGAGCGTAAGCTCCTGACCTGTTAGTTCGCAAACAAACTTCAGTAGTTTCGAGCGGTGCGTGTCGGCCTGACGATTGTCCAAAGCGAGGCGCGCGCGCTCGACGGCCTCGGCGAGACGCTCGTCGTTAATCGGCTTGAGAAGATAGTCGAGTGCATTGGCGTTGAATGCACGAATGGCATATTCGTCGAATGCGGTGACGAATATGACGATCGGCATACTGCTGCCCGACATTCTGCGCAACACTTCGAAGCCGTCCATGCCCGGCATCTGGACGTCGAGAAACATCAGGTCGGGTGCGCTGTCCGTGACGGCAGCCAGTGCCTCGCGGCCGTTCCGACTCTGGCCGACGATCGAGACGTCGGCGTATTTCTCCAGGCGGATCTCGAGCCCCCGGCGCGCGAGCTCCTCGTCGTCAACTATCAGTGTTCGAAGCGTCTTCATCGGTCTCGAATGGAATATTTATCGTGATAACCAGTCCGCTCGGATCGTTTGGTGCCAGGGTGAACGCCTGCCGGTCACCGTAAAATTGCTGCAGTCTCTCCCGGGTGTTCTTCAGTCCCACGCCGCCCGATCCGTTTCTCGGTTTCTGCCCATTCCTGAGACCCGGTCCGTTGTCGGAAAGTTGCAATATAAGCATCTGATTGTGCACCTTGGCCGAAATTGTCAGCGTCCCGCCGTCCTCACTCGGTGTAACAGCGTACTTGATTGCGTTCTCGATCAGCGGCTGAAGGATCAGGCTGGGAACCAGCGCCTCGCGGGCGCGCGACTCGACTTCCTTGCGGATAATCAAACGCTCGCCAAAACGCACTTTCTCGATTTCAAGATACAGATCCAGCGCCGTGATTTCGGACCCGAGGGTGACGCGCTTCATGGGATCATTATCCAGCGTGTATCGCAGGAAATCGCTCAGGCGACTGACTGCGAGGTTGGCCGTTTCGTTAGCGCCATCGAGAATCAATGTGGATATCGCGTTCAGTGTGTTGAACAGGAAATGCGGGTTGAGCTGATAGCGCAGCATTTTCAACTGCGCCTGGTGCGCGGCTGCCGTGGCCTGCAGCGTGCGTTCGGTCTGGTCCTGGAGTTGCTGATAATACTTGATGCCGAAATAGAGACCGCTCCAGCACAGAAGGATGTAAAACGATCCCATTACGCCGCCGACGTAGTCCATCAGGTGTTCCGGTTGCCAACCGCCTTTCACCCACTCGTAGTAAAGCGTATTCGAAAACCATCTCCAGCCGAACGCGAACAGATATGAAACGACCAATACGCCGATTGCGAGTGAAACAGGCGATCGCTCCCAGAGGCGCCGGTAAAAAATGCGCATCGGAATCGTCAGCAGGAAACCGACGATGGCTGTTGCGACAATTACAGCGATGTAGGAGTCGGGTTTTTCGTGTGCGAGTGCGCCCAGGTACGAAGTAAGTACATAGCCGGACCACCCGGTTACATTCAGTATCCAGAAAAATCGACCGCGATCGCGAAGAAGTTCATTCAGTGTCATTGGGAGGTGCGAGGCGTTGGCCGAAACGATTAATTATAGTTTGTGTTTACAAGCGGATCGTGCGTTTCGTCGCGTCACGGGCACGCTTCGTCGCAGCCCCAGTTGACCGATCTACTCAGGTTCTCCAAAGCGAAACCACCCCGAAACCGACAACCGGACCCCGCTGGCGAATGGCGTTACAAAGCTTACGTTGTGCCTTTGTGGCACGGCAATAATATTCAGCGCATTGAAAGTGGGGGCAAGTCCGCAACGGACATTCCCGACATCATCCAACAATTGTAGATAGCCGCCCCAGTCGGCCAGCCATTGCGGCGTGAAATTGAAAATATACGCGGCCCTGCGATTCTTGCCGTCCAGCACATCGTCGTGCGTGCTCAGAAACTGTCCCGGGCTGTATCGGGTCGCTTGCGCGTCGACAAAACTAATATCATCAAATCCTGTTGCGCCGCGGGCAAATTTCAGAAACTCCTCGCTGTTCAGCCATTCGTAAAAGCGATGCAGTATGTGCCCCTCATTCTGTCCGGCTTTGTACGCGTCATAGATAGGATAGCTGTGATAGCTGTACTGAAAACCCTGCCGGGCCTGCGCATAGATCGTGCTCTGCAGGCGATTCAGTTCGGACCTTTCCATTTCGCGCAGATGTTCATCAGGTACGTCGAAGTGCTTGTCTTTTTCATTAAACACAAGATTGTAGGGAGTCTGCTCGAGCAGGCCCTTGTGAATACGTTTCGCATTTTCGGGAGGCAAAACCGCCGGAATATGCACGTATCCGTACTCAGAAAAAGTACTCAGGATTGTCTCGGGGTCAAGGGCCCGACTGATTCGAAATGTCATCGTTTGCTCTCGTTTCTAGAATTGCGGTCGATATTTGATACAGCAACGGTAATTAAAAACGATCCGATTCTCCACTGCGAGGTCGGAGCGATGGGCCGGGAGGCAGACTCATATTGCTTACGCCCCCGGGTGTTCACTATGCTGACACTATGCATCCGGACCTCATCAGAAGTTTTCAGCGTGCCGTTAAGCTGCAGCAACAAGGACAGCTGAGGGCGGCGGCCGAGGCCTGCGAAGCGGTTGTAAGAAAGGCCCCGCAGGAGCCGGATCCTCTGCATCTACTAGGCCTTATTCGCAAGCAGCAAGGACAAAATGAGGAAGCAGAGCGCCTGCTGCGTGCCAGCATAGATATAGCGCCGAATCGACCAGGTTTCTTCGGCAACCTTGGAAATCTGCTCAGCAATGTGGGTCAGGTTGGAGACGCAGAGAAAGCTTATCGACAGGCGCTTGCTCTGGACAAGGAATTTCGGCCGGCGCGCCTCGGTTTGGCGCGGGTATTGAATATTGCCGGTGTCCACGAGGCCGCAGAACGGGAATCAAATGTCTTACTCGACGCGAACTCCGAAGATGCCGAGGCACTGGCGGTGCTAGGGGTCGCGCTTGTGGGACAAAGCCGATATGCGGAGGCAGAGGTCGCGTACCGAAAAGCGCTGGAGATCGCACCCGGATATGGCGCTGCGCACCATAATCTTGGCGCGATGCTGGCTAAAATCGAGCGTATCGAGGAGTCATTAGAGGAACTCGACCAGGCCGTTGACGCCGGCATTCGCGGCGTGGAAATTGACTTCAACCGGGCCGGCGCCCTTATGAAACTCTATCGGTTCGAAGAGGGAGAAAAATTGCTGGCGGAATCCCTCAAATCGGCGCCTACCTATGCGGATGCACAGAAGTTGCTGGCACAGTTTCGTTTCATGCGCGGCGACGAAGAATTTGCAGACGAACTCGATCGCGCGACCCGGAAATACCCAGACAATCCGGGGTTACAGCTTGCTTACGGGCAGGTTCTACACGGCTCCAATCGACTCGAGGATGCGGAGCTGGCGCTGACGACGGCTTTGGAGCACTGCAAATCGCACCCACGCCTGTTAAGTGTGCTCGCCTCGGTATATCAGGAAGCGGGCCGGTTTGAGGAGGCGCTTCAGAGCGCACAGGCCGCGGTGGAAGCAGAGCCCGATGATCATTTGCTCGGAGATTTCGTCATCGATGCACTGATGTCGCTTGGGCGCGCCGACGAAGCGATGCCGCTTATCGAGTCAGCTCGTCAGCGAATACCCGACAATCAGTGGTATATCGCCATAGAAGCGACGGCCGCCAGGATACTTGGCGATCCCCGATACGAGTTTCTTTACGACTACGACGAGTACATTCGCGTTTTCGAACTCAAGCCGCCGCCGGGCTGGAGCAGCATGGATAATTTTCACCAGGACTTGCTGCCAGCGCTGCATGAAAGACACAAGTTTTATGCGCATCCGCTCGATCAAAGCCTCCGTACGGGCACGCAGACGCCGCGGAATCTGATCGGCGATCCGGACCCGCTTATTCAGGCCTTCTTAGAGGCACTAAGTGTGCCCATCGCAGAATACCGTGCCGCGATCGGGACCGATCCGGCGCATCCCTTGCGCGGTCGAAACAAAGGTGATGCTGTGCTGACAGGATGCTGGTCAGTACGGCTAAAGCGGGGTGGATTTCATGTGAACCACGTGCATCCTGAGGGTTGGATCAGCTCGGCCTATTACGCCGAGGTGCCCGGCGAAGTTGAGGACGTCAGTTCGAAAAGCGGCTGGATAAAGTTCGGTGAACCGCGCTACCCGGTACCCGGCGTCGTAGCGGAAAAATTCGTACAGCCGAAACAAGGCAGGCTGGTGCTTTTTCCATCGTATATGTGGCACGGCACTACACCCATACACGGTGACGAGCCCAGAATGACGATCGCGTTTGATGTCGTGACCGACGAAACCGGCAGCTAGTATCTTTAGAAGCATTCTAATCGGGGCGTCGCAAGCGCAGAAAGACCGACCGAATCCGCCGGTTCGGGCCACCTATAACAATTCGGTATAAGTTTCACGCTGGTCTGGTGCCGGTCTGAGGGGCTGCCCAAAAGCCCACCAGTAGTGGCATCTCACACACATGTTGCTATTTAGCCACATTTTAAAATAATCGACAGGTGGAGCAAGCTCTTTATCTGCATAGTATGTAGTCAATTCATCTTTGTGCTTGTCGTATTTATGTGTATGATTCGTGCTACATGTATAAGTATAAGTACCTAGGTATAGGTACCTAGGTATAAGTACCTAAACAAAGTAGCTGCATTAGGGGGGTGGCCTTTTCTAAGGCCACATACGTCTAGAACCTTCCTGTTTGGAGGAATAAGCAATGAGTAATAACAACGCCATCCGCAAGGCGGTACGGCATGCACTCTTCACTGGTGCGTTTGCCACAGCAGCCGGGTATGCCCCGCTCGCTGTTGCACAAGACGATGACGAGGAAATCGTAGATGAGATCACTGTTACTGGCAGTCGCATCACTCGACGTGACTTTCAGTCCGCCAGCCCAATTTCAACCGTCGACGAAGAGCTGTTCGAACAGACCGGCTCAGTTACGGTCGACACAGTCCTCAACACCCTGCCACAGTTCGTGCCAGCTATAACCTCTTCATCGAACAACCCATCGAATGGTGGCCAGGCCAACGTCAGTCTGCGCGGACTGGGCACCGGGCGTACGCTGATTCTCATCGACAGCAGACGAGTTACGCCGTCGAATGCTTCAGGCGTAGTGGACCTTAATATCATTCCGGCCTCGCTCATTCAGAGCGTCGAGATCATCACGGGCGGTGCTTCCGCTGTGTATGGTTCTGACGCAATTGGCGGCGTAGTCAACTTCAAACTCAAGGAATTCGTGGGTCTCGAGGTCACTGGCGGCTATGGTCAGACAGATCGGTCAGACGGGGAGCAGTTTACTGCGTCTGTGACAGGCGGCATCGAGTTCGCCAGCGGCCGAGGGCATGTGATGGGCAACATTACTCGCGTTGATCGCGACCAGGTCCTCCATGGCGATCGGGATTTCTCCCGATTTGCACTGGGATTTGTGGGTGGTGAATTCGTACCGCAAGGGTCGATCACCATTCCACAGGGCCGGTTCAACACCAGCACTTCGAACCTGCCGTCGCAGGCTGCAATCGATGCTGTGTTCGCACAGTATGGTATTGCGGCTGGTGACGTTGCCCAGGGTTCAAACTTCGGCTTTAACGAAGACGGCACGATCTTCTCTATCGTCCCGGCGCTGAACTTTACGGGCGATCCGGCGCTGCTGACGAACCCGGCCAGCTTCAACTACAACTTTGCGCCTGTGAACGCACTGCAGTTACCGCTGGACCGAACCTCGTACTTTGGCAAAGGCAGTTTCGATATCACAGACCGCATCGAGGTCTATGCCCAGCTAATCTACACCGATTACACTGTGTATTCGCAGCTCGCGCCCTCGCCGGCATCCGGCCTGAGCGTCCCCGTGACCAACCCGAATATTCCAGCTGATTTGGCTGCGATTCTGGCGTCACGGACTATGTGTATCGATACGCTTGACCCTTGTACCATTGGATCGGGGGCTGCCGAACCCTTCAGCATGCGTCGTCGCATGCTTGAGAACGGGCCCCGTTCACGGAATATTGACTACACCGTAGAACAGTACACTGTCGGTGTCGCGGGTGACCTCGCCGGCGAGTGGAGCTTCGATATATTCGGTTCGTACGGTCAGATGGAGCGCACGGAAAACCAGGGTGGCAATCTTTCGCGCTCTGCTTTTCAGCAATTGCTCGAAGCACCGGATGGCGGCCAGGCACTTTGTGGTGGCTTCAATCCGTTCGGCATCAATCAGATCTCTGAGGAATGCACCGCATTCCTGGCTGTTGACGCGACCAATACCCAAGCTGCGAAGATGCGAAATTTTGAGCTCAACGTCCAGGGTCCGGTCGCCTCTTTACCGGCGGGCGACCTGGTGCTTGCAGGTGGCATCGCCTACAAGAGCGACTATTTCGAGGAGATCTACGACGAGCTGCTGGAGTCCGGTGACGTAATCGGCTTCAATGCCAATAAACGCCTCAGCAATCAAACCGATGTCTCGGAAATCTACGTTGAAGCACTGGTACCGATCGTGAACGACAGGCCCGGGTTCTATAATCTCGAGGCGAGTTTCGGTTATCGTTGGTCCGACTATTCGACGGCCGGCTCAGTTGAGTCATACAAGGCTGAGTTGATGTATTCGCCGACGGAATCCTTTCTCCTTCGTGGCACTTTCCAGCGCGCGGTACGTGCGCCGAGTATCAACGAGCTGTTCGCGCCGATCACTGAGAGCTTCCATGCGCTCGACGAAGATCCCTGTTCTAACGACAGCGAGGCTCGAGCGGGCCCCGACGTAATGCAGGTCGAGCAACTTTGTGTCGATCAGGGAGTCCCGGCCGCTGCTCTGCCCGTCTACAACTACGCAAACCAGCAGGTTGCGGGCGGTCTCGAAGGCGGTAATCCGAACCTGTTCGAAGAGACGGCAGACACCCTTTCGTTTGGTGTGGTATTCCAGTCGCCGTTCGACGGGGTATTCGCTAATCTGCAGGCTTCGGTCGACTTCTATCAGATCCATATCGAGGATGCGATCGCAACCGTTGATGCATCGACTTTCATCGCACGCTGCTATGACAGGGAATTCAACCCGAATTTCGATGTAAATAACGTATTCTGCAGCCTCTTCCGGCGCGACCCGGTAACCAGTGAGATTATTGACGCAATAGAGCAAGATAGAAATCTGGCGCAATTCAAGGCCGAGGGTGTTGACCTGCAGCTTGACTGGGGCATGGACATCGGTTCGGGATCACTGGGTATCAGCTGGATCGCGACACACCTGACCGGGTGGGAGCGTCAGGCGTTGCCGGGTGATTCGTTCGTCGACCTGAGCGGTACCATCGGTAACCGATCGATCGGAATAGAAGTTGCGCGCCCGGATTGGAAGTGGAGCCTAAATACCGACTATTCGATCGGTAACCTTGGCCTCAATGCAAGGTGGCGCCACATCGATTCAATGGTTGATGACACGCAGCCTACCGTGCTTACCGGCAACATGGATTACTTTGACGTAGGCGCAACCTACGACTTCAGTGATCTGTTCGGTGGTTCGCTGGGTGGTTTCCTCGTACGCGCTGGCGTGACAAATATTGGCGACAAGGATCCACCAATTATCGCGCACCGGGTGCAGGCTAATACGGATCCGTCGTCTTTCGATACCCTCGGACGCCGTTGGTTCGTCAACCTGACGTACACTTTCGAGTAAGTTAAAGTTAGAGTAGAAAAAATGCGGCGGGCTTCGGCCCGCCGTTTTTTTTTGGCAAAGAGCCGATTAGCAATTCACGGCAAGGTCCGAATCAGCAATCTGGCCGATTGCGAGCGTTTGAGTCAGATAATGAAGTTTCTTCTCCCGCTGTTCATTCGCCAAATAGCCGGGTGCGGGCTTAGAACTCTTAAGTTGTAAGGCAAAATTCTGAATTTCGAGGTATGAGACCGCTGGCGCGATGATGGCGTTGCGGCTGGCACAAGCTCATCGAAGGAATGGATCGCCTCAGTAGCGAATAAGCGCATGTCCTAAGTCAATTCGTCCATTTTCAACTTCAGCCCGAACCGGCCTACCTTCCAGGAGCAAACAGAATAGGTCGTCTGCTGCCGTTCAGAACTCTAGCCCCTCAAGAGCTGCCGTTGAGGGGCGATTTCAATCGGTCGGGCCACGAGATAAGCCGTCCCGCGAAATGTGCAACAATCGGTGCACCGGGCGGATATAGGATGCGGTAGTGAGAATCACGTGACCAGAATTTGCCTAACACGTACTGACGCTAACCAGCACTAACAGACACTTAGAGAGCTACGGACGCCCTCTGAGGTGACGGATTTAGAGGGCTTTGACACTACCCCATAGCCCTCCAAAGTCACCAATAACAGTGCCAAGGCATCCGGTAGGTATTGCCTAAATTGTTGTTGGATAGGTACGGGCGGAGCCTGATAGAAATAGGCAAAACCACTCGGTCGACTCACAGGGACCAACAGCTACGGGTGTTTGACAAAAAATCATGGCAAATCAAGAGAAACTACCGGTGCCTTAAGAATTCTTACACCGCCAGTAAGTATAATCACCTACATTAGTAAGTATAAATATCTATACATAATGGCAAACCCAGCCCCACCGAAAGATGGGGACGGTGAGCCATGGCTCGTCGCTTCCTCCGAGAAGCCACTGACGACTCCCCGAAAGATCCCAAGACCCCAAGATCCCTAGGCTGCCAAGCGAATGATCGTGCGCATAACAAAACTGGTATGCAATCATGATTAAATTATTAACCATTCTCGCGGGCGTACTTTTCTTGTTCTTGTGTTCGTGTGCGTCTATGACAGAAGAAGAACGCTTTGAGCGCGAGGATAGACTCATCATAGCCAGGGAGGACTTTTACCGACAGAAGGAATCTTGTCGCAAGTTCGGTGGCACAATGCAGATCAGGTCAAGGACTTTGGGGGAACTTACCTACCTTGACTATAAGACGGCTAGGTGCAGGTAGTTAAGACATTGCGATTAGTGGAATGCTCCGATCTGAAGGGCCGATATAGGGCCACAGAGAAAGGAGAAAGTCATGCGGCGATCGCAACGGGGCGAATGGAATTCCCTCGGTATCGTAGACACATCCAAGCCTTAATATGAGGCATGTTCAAACGCCCCTGGACTAAGCCTGCCGAGATGACTGTGGTGAGCCCTTCGATCGTGACCATCTCGATGTAATCGAAGACATTAGCTCCAGCAAGGTCTCGGGTTTTGTAGATCCGTTTCTTACATGTTCATTTTGCAGGCCGCTACCGAGCACCACTGGACAGTCAGCTCGTCACGGCTCCTGTCTCGACCTGACATTTCGACAACATCATGGTTACTCGCGGTGGCGTATTTCCTTGATTGAACCGGTGTGTTTGGTAACAAGCATATCAACCTGATGTACCGCCTTTCTTCAATCCAGCGGTACACCACTTTCAAACATGTTTCGTCCTCTTTGCCGCTAAAAAACAACAAGTTGTTTGCGCAATTGTTGAATTCTTCTGTAACGTAAGCCGTTATTTTATATAAGTATTTGTACGCCGCTTTGTAGGCGTGTTCCACGACTTGACATCTCTCACCGGCTAACCAAGTGAAAAAAATACTTTTGTATAGTCAAGAACTTACAAGACTGATGCTATCGGTCCGTAGTGCGACATTAGTCAGACTGGCGACCTAACATGTTGCGAAATTACCACAGAAAAACACAGGCAATACGCAGGCTGCTAGCATAGCCGCCACACAGGGACGCCGGCCGACCGTTAGAAAACGTATGGCGGGCAAAAACTATTCAAAGTAAGTTGGAGAATTAACAAATGAACAAATCAAACTGGCCATCCAGTCATTACTGGATGCTTGCGCTTGGTGTCGCGCTCGTATTTCCTGCGGGCGCAGCGGCACAGGCGCCGGAGGACGAGGAGGCACTCGAAGAGATCATCGTGACCGGGTCACGCATCGCCCGGGATCCGGGCAGCTATGTGGGACCCATGATGGTTTTAGACGGTGGAACTATCCGAGAGGACGGGAACTTCAGCCTTAACCAGGCGCTGTTGAAAATGCCGTCCATCGGTTCCCAGGGTATCACCCGAAATAACGCCAACGGTGGGCGGGGTGTTGCCTTCAGTGGCATCCATCAGCTGGAGCCGGAGCGGACCCTGACGATGTGGAACAGCAAGCGAATGGTATCCACCATTCAAAGTTCGGGCTCACTCGCTGTCGATATGAAGATGTTTCCCGTCAATTTGATCGACCGCGTGGAGATCCTGGCGGATGGCGCTTCGTCGGTCTACGGCTCCGATGCCATCGCAGGAGTGATCAACCTGATCCCCAGGACAAACTTCGACGGCATGGAGCTCAGTTTCGGTGCTGGCAGCCCGTCTGACGACGGCGGCGAACACTTCGACCTCGGTGTGGCCTTTGGCGTAACCGGAGACCGGGGCTTTTTCTCGGCCGGGGTTACTCACACTCATGACGGCGAGGTCGACTTTCAGGAACGAGGGTGGTCGCAGCTTCCGATACTGGGAATCAACGATGGAACCGTCCTACTGGGCAGCGGCATTCCGCCGCAGGGGCGCGCCCCGGGCGTCGGCATCATCTTCGAGCCGGATCCCGCCACCGGATTGAGCTATCAGGATTACAATACTTTTTGCGCCGACGGCAGTGGCAGTCTCGATTGCCTCATCGCCGAAAGCCATCGCTTTAACTATAACGACATCGCATCCGGGATAGATCTGATCGCCGAGAGCGACGCCACGGTCTTCGCGGGCGTCGGGGAATACAACTTCGACAACGACATCACCGGGTACATCTCGATCAACATGGCCCATCGCGAGGGCAAGCTCAATTTCACACCCCTGCCCATCGCGGACGCCCACGGCCGGTTTATTGACCTGATCCAGGTCCCTTACTTCGGAGCGAACGCCAATCCGAACATTCCGGCGGACGCCATCCCGGCGATCCGCGCGGCGATGTGCACCGACCCGACGGATGATGCCACCTGTGCCCCAACCTTCCAGATGTGGTGGCGTTCACTGGATCTCAGCCCGCGGAAATTCAATTACGACATTGACACCTACGCGTCGACCCTTGGTTTGAAGGGCTCGTTCGGCGCGGGGGGCCGTGACTGGGACTGGGATGTATGGTTCACAGCGGGTCGTTCGGAGCTTTTTGAAGTGACCAAGGACCAGGTCAACGTCCGTAAGCTGCAGACCGCCATGGACCCGGCGGCCTGTAGAGCCGATCAGCCTGCACCGCCAGATACTCCCGCGGGGAACTGTCCCTTAGATGCCAGTGGTAATCCCACCCTGGACATCTTCGGACGTGGCGATAAGAGCGAGGCAGAAAGGAACTACGTCCTGTTTGACGACCTGGATCGAACCGATTACGAGATGTACCATCTGGCCGCCACCGTATCGGGTGAACTGGCCTCGATGCCCGCGGGCCCGCTGGGTTTCGCGGCTGGACTGGAATTCCGCGACGAGTCGGGCGGCACGCAGCCTTCCGCTGTGGTCCAGGCGGGTGATAGCGGCGGTAACTTTGCCGCACCCACCCGGGGCCAGTACGACGTCACGGAAGTCTACGCAGAGTTTGCCATTCCGCTGGTCGAGCGGTTGGAACTGGATGTGGCGGTGCGCTGGTCGGATTACGACACCTTCGGCAACGAGGTGACCTACAAGGGCGCTTTATCCTGGGCACCGGTAGATTCGCTGCGTTTTCGCGGCGTGATTTCCACGGGCTTCCGTGCACCGAATATCCTCGAACTCTTCGGCGGCGTAGCGGACAACTTCCTGACCGTGGACGACCCCTGCGGTGCCACGATTGGCGATGGTCCTAACAGGCCGGCGAACTGCGCTGCCGCGGGCGTGCCCGTGGGCTTTGTTCAACCCGCGTCGCAGCTGAAGGTATCCCAGGGCGGTAACCCCCTCCTGGCGGCCGAGACCTCGGACAACTTCAGCATCGGGCTCGTCTGGGCGCCGGAGTTCGCCAATTGGCGCACTACCATCGACTGGTATGACGTGGAAATTGAGGCCGCCATCGGTACACCGGACCCTGTCGACGTCATCACGACGTGCTATGACGGGGAGGTTCCCCTGGCGGACCCGAACTGTAGCCGCATCGGCCGCGGCCCCAGTGGCTCGGTGGTACGTTTTGACCTGTTGAACGAGAACCTGGACATTATCGCGACCAGCGGTGTCGACGTGGACTCCACCTACTTAATTGACACCGGCGCCGGGGAGCTCGTCTTTGACTTCCTGCTCAATTGGCTGAATGAATACACGGAGACCAGCAGTACCGGCATCGTCAGCGATCGCACCAACAGGGTCGCGGGCGCTGTGTCCGACTGGGCCGCCTATCCGGAGTGGCGTTGGAACCTCGGTGTCACCCTGGCCCGGAATACCTGGTCCGTTGGTTTCAACTGGCGCCATCTCGGCGAGATGGACGTCACCGATGTTATCGGGTTCCAAAGTCCAGATCTCGTGGCCCCCTCGATGGAGTACTTGGATATCCTCGGCACGTACACTGCCGGAGCGTGGACGCTGATGGTGGGCGCGACGAACCTCACGGACGAGACTCCGCCCTACGTAACGGACGTATCGGCCAACACGTCGGGCATCTACGACTTTATGGGAGCGTTCTACTATGCTCGCGCCAGCGTAAGTTTCGAGTGAGCATCGGCACATTTGCAGGCGCAGAAAGGCCCCATCCGGGGCCTTTCTTTTTGGCCGGTGGCTGCCGTGATCGGCGGTGGCAGAGCCGGAACATATCCGGGGCGTAGTCTTCGCATTCCCTGCAAACGGGCCTAGAATGACTGCCCGGCAACGAACGGAATGCCCTCGCGGTACCGGCACTTTCGCACCATTCAAGGGTCTTAGACCTTATGAAGCTACACGCCCGAAGCAACCGATGCCCGCCCGTCTTACATCACTCGAGCAACGCCGGAACCCGGTCCGGGAGGGAAAAACCGTGCTCATGAGCGCATGGTCATCCGCCAATCTACCCCGAACGATGGCAGTTGCAGGGCCAGCGCTGCCCGACCGGCGGGCGGCACCCATGAATCTGATGGGCATCGTTCTAGTCGCCACGATGCTTGTGGTGGGATGCGCCACGGTGCCGCCCACACCGGCGGCACGGACCATCAACCCGGAAATGCTGCTGGAGGCCCGGCCGATAGTGGGAGAGGACGCGGCAATCTCCTTACCGGACACCGACGTTCTCGCCCTGGACCCACAAATGCTCGTATTTCTGGTTCGTTCTGTTGATACAAAGCAAGGTGACCGTGCAAAACTCCACCAGCTCCTGTACGCGATTATCGAGGAGGGCACCTTCGGCCTGAAATACGACAATCAGACGCGTACCGCCGCAGAGACATTCCACGAGCAAAGTGGCAATTGCCTCTCCTTCACCAACATGTTCGTCGCGATGGCGCGCCACGTGGGGATCAGCGCAAATTTTCAGGAAGTAGACATCCCGCCAGATTGGACGGTTGAAGGCGGTGCCTTCGTATTGAACCGCCACGTCAACGTGTTGGTGGAGCTTGGATCGACAAAGCAACAAGTGGTGGACTTCAATATCGACGATTATCGGGCCAGTTACGACAGGCGGAAGGTTAGTGATCAGCGTGCCCAGGCACACTACTACAACAACATAGGCGTAGACCGCATGCATGCCGGAGAGACCGTAGAGGCCTTGCAATATCTTCGCAAAGCGATCGACAACGACCGCAGTTTCAGCCCCCCATGGAGTAATCTCGGTACGCTCTATCGCAGGAACGGACACCTGGATTTTGCCGAAGGAGCCTATTTACGGGCACTGGCTGTCAATCCCGGCGACTTTGTGGCCATGAGCAACCTGGCCGCCTTGTACGAACAACAGGGCGATGCAGAACTTGCGGACGCGTATCGGCGTCGCGTGAATTACCACCGCATGCAGAACCCCTACTACCGGTATCGTCTGGCACGTGAAGCTTTTCTTGCCAAGGACTACGACACCTCGATCGAGCATCTCAAGTACTCGGTGAAAAAAAAGAAAAAGGAAGATACTTTTTATTTCCTGATGGGACTGAACTATCTGAAGAAAGGCGATGAATCGGCCGCTCGCCAGTGGCTGGAAAAAGCGGAACAGGTGGCCGAGGGTGATGACCTGCAACGTAATTACCACAGCAAGCTGGAAATGCTGTTTTCCACGCAAGAATAATGGGATATAGGCACCATTCGACCAGGATGTGAACCTCATTTACCTGATCTGAGTTTCGCCATACAGCCTGATCTCTTGGCTACCATGCGCCAAATGTTAAGCGGGGCTCAGTGGACCGGCTGATTTGGTATGCTATTTGTCATGGTTGTCGCTTAGAGACAGCCGGCCGATCTACGCATTGAGAAAACCGCGAATATCAGCGTAGGTCGGGCCTCGATCAGTACGAATACCAGGGGGATCGAGCCTTGCCACGGCAGCGGGCGAATTGGCGCGACGTGATGCGCAGACCCATATCGATTGCGATGGTCCTCTCCGTTGCGATTCACCTCGCTGTCTTGATGGTTGCGGAATGGCTGCTAAGCGATATGGCGGATCCGGCCGTATCCAATACTGTGCTGCTTGTAAGTATACAACCAGTACAGACAGAGGAAGGATTTTCCACTAACGAAAATCACGTTGCCGCTGCGCCAACTAGCGAAACCGCGATGCCCGAGAGGAATCGGAAGGTAGCCAAGGCCCCGGACCAGCCATCGAAGTCTGTGGACGCGATAGAAGAGGCAATCGCAACTGAAATTCGCCCGAATAATCTGAATACCGCAACGGCTGCAACGAGTTCGGAGAAGCAGCCTGTAGCTGACCGCGAGCAGGATGCTGATGAAGTCGAAAGTGCTTACCCACGGGAGGAAACTAAGGTCGATTCTTCTGGTGTTGTCACGACAGTTGCAGTAGCCGAGCTTGTTGTGACAGAGAGCACATCGAAGACCGTTCGGCCGACGCCTGTGACGGCGCCTCTGTCACCCAAGCAGGAGAAAATGCTACGGCGAAAGATCGCGCGGTGGACCGAAAATCTCGATAAGGCGCCGGTGGCAGCCGCAGGATTGACCTGGAGACACAAGGGGCATGAGTACCTCGCGAAGTTCACACAGCTACCTGCGGAGGACGAGATGAGCATGCAGCGCGTGATCGTTGAAGTCAGCACGGAACAAGACGGCAATCGACTATCGACGCAGCTGCGCATGAAGAGGCTGGCCTTTTCCAACTACGCGCAATTTGTTAATAGGTGGGATCCCAACGTCCAGATTCATAATGATGAGTTGGACGGACGTTTCCACTCAAATTCAGAGATCAACCTGACCTATGGCCGAAAAGTCAAACCACAGTTTCACGGCAAGGTGACGACGACCGCCCGCAAAATAAACATCACAAATAGTCGCGGATTTATCAGGCGTGACCAGATCTTTTCCGGCGGATTGCAGACAGGCGTGAGAGCTATCCGACTGCCAAAGCATTTTCTTCCGTTTCCGGGTGAAACGGAGGTGGCCCAGGACCAGGTTCATCACTTCGATCAAGATGCGTACATCACCTTTTACGCCGATGGCAGCTACGATTGGCAAGCAATCGGGTCGGAATCTCCGCCGCGAAAGGCAGCTATTTCGAAAGAGGTCTCGTATCTCATCGCAAAGCCGAAAGTGAAGCTGCATGTCAAAGGCACGATCAATGGAAAGGTGCTGGTTTACTCACCTGAGCGAATTGTAATTGATGGCGATCTTGTCTATGAACAAGATGCCGAGGAAGTACCCGATGCCGATGATTATCTCGGACTGGTTTCGGATAAGTATATCGATATAGCGCCTCCGGACGTTACGGGGCCGGGTGACCTTGCTATCAATGCCGCGATCTATGCCAAGCGCCGATTTGCGGTAAGAGGATATCGCGTCCGGAACGACGCATTGTTATACATTTATGGAAGTTTGAGTGCCGGTTCATTGTCCGCAACCGAGCCCCGCTACTACACCAGGATACGATTCGATCAAAGACTCGAGGAGCTACGGCCGCCGGGATTCCCGATGACGGATCGGTTTGAGGTTGAGTCCTGGGACGCGAGCTGGAATGTTGAGCCCATTGAGATGTTGCACTGAGACTTGCTAACGGGAAAACCGGTCTTTGATTTTTCCTTATTGCGCTCTTTGCGGAATCGCTTCGTTGAGCATCAGGGCGCGTACGTATTTGACCGAGGGAGATCCATATGACAGGGCCTGGTCGTGATATCTGCGTAGCGTGAATTCCTCTCCCCAGGCACTCTCGACAGCGGCCCGCATATCCATGTGTTCCTGAAAGCCGACGAAATATGTGGACAATTGTGTAGCGGTTAGCTGAGCGCGTACCCACTTACCGGCGGCCTCGCGGTCTTCCTGAAAGCCGCCCTCGATCATCAGGTTCATTGCTGCGTCGCGGCTCATACCATCCACGTGAATCGCCTGATCGATAATGGCGTTCGTGACGGCCCGCAAGTACCACTTGAGTACGATGAGGCGCATTAACGGATCGTTATCCAGGTAGCCCGCCTCGATCATCATTCTCTCGGCGTAGACGGCCCAGCCCTCGACAAACGGTCCGGACCACAGGATAGAGCGCAGAACGGACGGGTACCGGTTGCCGAGCGCAAGCTGCAGGTAATGACCCGGTACTGCCTCGTGAATTGTGAGGTTTTGAACTGAAAACAGGTTGTACTCACGAAGGAACGAGTGGACCTGATCCTGCGTCCAGTCAGCGGGCAGGGGGGCTACGGCATAGAAAGATTTTTGCCCGGTGTCCAACGGACCGGCCTGATCGAGATAAGTAAGCGTAACGCCACGCCGGAATTCCGGCATGACGATGATCTCGACAGGCTCCTCGGGAACCGTGACGAGGTTCCGCTCCCGCACAAACGCTGTTGCCTGCTTCAAATTATCACTGGCAAGGGCAACGATACCGTCGGGCTCCGGTAATCGCTGATACGCCTTTTCGAGAGCAGTACGAATGATGACCTGTTTATAGGCTTCGTCCGGGCTGTCTGGGAAGCTCGTAAACGGATACTGCCCTGCGTAAAGCGCCTTCGCTATTTGATACATTTGTTCGCGAACCGCAACATACTCGTTTTCCGCCCGCGTCCTGATTTCCCGCTTGCTCAACGGCGAGTTCAGGGTAAATTGAAGTTTGCTATCGAAGAGCGCTGCACCGATACGAAAATTTCCGGTGGCTCTCAGTGAGAGTTCGTTCTCGAGCCAGGCCTGATGTTCGGATATCGCAGTCTCTGCCGTGGCGAGTGCGGATTGCAGGCGGAATTTGAATTCTCCGGAGAGTGAATCCATATGAGGCTCGATCATATTCTCGATGATCGAGTTGAGGCCGGGATTCTGCTGAATGGCGGTTTCGGCATGAATCTTGGGTACGCGCTGTGCCTGTAATGAGGCACGAGTCTGATCGAAGAATCTGGGCAGCTGCTCGAGGCGGGACGCGGCGCTTTCCAGACGTTCCGGTAATGGCGCGAAGTCCCTTGCCATGAGACCGTAGAGCGCATCGCCTGATATTTCTACATAGACGAGGGGATTCCATGCCCACTCCTGCAGGGTCTCGAGTCGCCAGAGGCGCGATTCGATTTCGTTCAATAACAGGTCGGCATCGACCTGGTTGGCGCGGGACAGGGACCTCCGGTCTATGCTTTGCAATTCAGACAGACGCTGCTGGAGTATCCGGATGTTGGCAGCGCGACCATCGGCGCCCACCTGATCGAGTGCATCATCCCTGCGATGGTCGCCTGTCAATGTGGCCGCGACGGGAGAAAGAATTGAGAGATCTTCGACGAATGCTTCGGATATCTTTTCGAATGCCGAGTCTGCAATGGATTGAGCAAGGGCGACGGGAATGGTCACCAGCAACATGGCGATTGCCGTAATGCTGCTTCTGTTTGCTACCAAAATCGATCCACTCCCGAAAAAATGGCGTTTTGCAAACCATATCATGGTGATGTGAATGCGGCAGCTGTTATATTCGCGCCCATGAAAAGGATTGCAACATGCTTGTCGTTTGTTCTCGCGCCGATCTTTTGTATGGCGGAACAGGTTTCGGTTCCGGCCTACATACTGGAAGTGCCCGAGTCCATATCGAGCCTGCTGATTGCCGAAACCGATGCAGCAACGCTTCACCGTTTCGGTTCTTCCGATTCCGGTATGGTCGATCTCGATCAGCGATATATGTCAATCGGCCAGAACGGTGTCGGCAAGCAGCGAGCATGGGACCGAAAAACACCATTGGGCGTTTATTTCATTACCGAAAAGCTCGATACGAGTAAGCTCGATGCAAAGTACGGTGTCGCTGCTTTCCCGCTCGATTACCCAAACGCATGGGACCGATACAGAGATCGCACCGGCGATGGTATCTGGTTGCACGGCGTCGATCGTAATGGCTCCAAGCGCCCGGCCAGAGACACCGATGGTTGCCTCGCGTTGCCAAATGATGAGCTCTTGTCGCTTGCCGAGACATTGAAGCCCCTTGTTACGCCAGTCATCGTCGCGCGCAAGCTGGTATGGACCACGCCGGATGAAGTCGAAAGACTGCGACTCGAACTTCGCATCGCACTGGAAATGTGGCGACGAAGCCTGGAGGAAAGTAACTTCCTGAGCTACCTGTCGCTCTACGCAGATGACTTTCAGCATCGGGGGATGGACAAGGCAGCATGGGCGTCCTATCGGCAGGGCGCATTCGATGTCCGGGAGCTGGAGTCGGTCAGGCTCGAAGACGTGTTACTGGTTGCGGACCCGGAAGAGACTGGACTTTTCCTGAGCCGGTTCACGCAGGAGTTCGCGACGAGCCAGGGCCCGGTGAGGATTACGAAGCGGCTTTACTGGTTGCGCAGCGACGACAATGTCTGGCAAATCATCGCAGAAGGCGCCGGCTAATTAGGGGATCACTGTCCCCCTAATTGATTACCGGTAATCAAGCTAACGAACGGTCTCGCGTTCGATCAACTCATCCACGACTTCAATCAGTTTTGCGTAACTGCCGGCCTCACCGGCCCCGGTGCGATACTTGCCGTTTACGACAATGGCGGGCACGCCGGTGACGTTATATCGCTTAACCAGGTCGCCGGCCGTGACGACTTTCTGATTGACCTCAAATGAATTCCAGACATTGAAAAAGTCATCCCTGCTTACGCCGAAACGCTCGAACAGTCTCTGAATGGCGTCTTCGGAAGTGAGGCGATTGCTCTTGCGGTGAAATTCGGTGAAGACCGCAGCGTGAAATCCTTCTGCGTTCTCGAGCTTGCCATTTCGAGCAAGCACTTCCTCGGTGTAATAAAGGCGGCCATGCAACCTTGCGAGCGGATTCCAGACGGCGGGAATACGAACGAAACGCGCATTCGCCGGCACTGTTTCTGCCCAGCTGTTGATCGCAGGCTCGAAGTTGAAGCAGTGCGGGCAGCCATACCAGAATATTTCGGCTACCTCGATTTTATCGGCGCCGCCAACGGTCGGTTGCGCCGGCACCAGGCGATGAAAATGTTGCCCCTCGGAAAACTGCCAGTCTCTCGCCGAGGCAGGCGTATTCTGCGCCAAAAGAATCGGCTGGACCTCTGCCTGCGACTCATCGGGCTCCGCTGCAGACTCCTCTACGAGTTCCAGCTGCGCCTCTTCTTCACTTTCTGTAGCAGTCTCGGCAGGTGCCTCCGGTGCAACGTTTTCGGTGACGGATTCAGATGGCGGAGCCGCGGGTTCCTCGCTACTGCACGCAACGAGGGCGAAGCAAAACAAAAACGGTACTAGTTTTTTCATGCCTGTTTCCTGTGAATCATACTCAGCGTAGTCCCTGCACATAAGCGGCGACAGCGACGATGTCGTCTTCACTCAGACGTTTCGCAATATCGCGCATTATCTTGGCTGCTCCGTCCGATTTGCGGGCATCCGATGCATATTCCCGAAGCGTTGCAGCGACATAGGTAGCGTGCTGTCCGCGTAACAAGGGGTATTTGGCGGATGGGTTCCCTCGTCCGGTGGGACCATGGCAGGACAGGCAGGCTGCTGCACCACTTTCCTTGTCACCACCGCGATAAAGCGCCTCGCCTTTGTCGACCAGGCCGGGGTCGGCAACAGACTTCGCCGCAGCTGGTTGCGCTGCGAAGAAAACGGCCACGTCCTTCATGTCTTGTTCGGTCAGGGACATGGCCTGGCTGATCATCAGAATATTGGTGCGTTCGCCCCTCTGAAACGCTTCGAGTTGACGCACGACGTACGGAGCATGCTGGCCGGCGATACTCGGCCACTGAGGATTGACGCTGTTCCCGTCGGGGCCATGGCAGGCGCCACATCTGACGGCTATGGTTTCTCCTGTATCGTAATTTCCGTCGACCAGTCCGTCAGAAAATGCTTGCGAATAGCCTAGTAGTGCAACAATCGCCATGGCGAAAATGGAATAGCTGTTATTCATATTTTGTAATCGATGTATGTGGAAGTCTTGCTGCCCGTCCCGCAAGCCGTCAAACTATGCTGGTCGGTTCACTAAAAGCAGCCGGCCCCGGATTATACACAATCGATCGGGGCCATATCCCATGTCGCAATACCCAGATGCAAAATTCATTCTGAGCGCCAACGCGCCAGAGCAATTCCTGCCGGACAACGGCCGGGAGGTCGCCGTGGCAGGGCGCTCGAACGCGGGAAAATCGAGTGCTATCAACGTCATAGTCAACAGGCGTCAATTCGCGAGGACCAGCAAAACCCCCGGCCGGACCCAGCTCGTAAACTTCTTTGAGCTTCGGGACGGCATGCGTCTCGTCGATTTGCCCGGCTACGGATTTGCCAAAGTGTCCAATGCGCGGCGAGCGCATTGGGGAGAACTCCTGACATGCTATTTTGAACAGCGAAAGTGCTTAAGCGGACTTATTCTGGTTGTTGACGTACGGCGAACGTTGACTGATTTTGACCGGCAAATGCTTGCGTTCGCTGATTCCGTAGACGTGCCGGTGCACATATTGTTAACCAAGGCTGACAAGCTGAAACGCGGCCAGGCGTCTTCTGCGCTCTTGCAGGTGCAAAAGGAATTGAACGACCAGGCAAGCGTACAGCTTTTCTCGGCGCTGAAACGGCAAGGCGTGGATGAGGCTCGCCAGGTACTGGAAAAGTTCCTGTCGGAGTAATTGAGAACAATGCCCGAAAAAAAACCCCGGAGTGTTACTCGCGTAAGCACCCGGGGTTTAGTGTTAGCAACCGGCTTGGGGTGACCGTGTTGCACGCCTGCCTAGGGAGGTAAGCAGGCGAGTGACAAAAGCACTCAAATAATTGGAACCCAATCCGGGCAAAGAGTTCCGCGGCCATATAAATTATTGTTTTTTAAAAAGAAAAACCGAAGTTAATGGGCTTCATCCCAGTTCGCGCCGACACCCGCATCGACTTTTAGCGGTACCTTCAGTTCCGCTGCCGTGGACATCAAGCTCACTAACTTGTCGCGTACGGCTTCGCATTCGCCCTCTGAAACCTCGAGCACGAGTTCGTCATGCACCTGCATGATCATGCGTGCCGGCACATCCTCGGTCCTTATCCAGTGGTGAACGGCGATCATCGCCTTCTTGATGATATCGGCCGCCGTTCCCTGCATCGGCGCGTTGATAGCACTTCGTTCGGCATACTGTCTTCGTTGGGCATTTCGATCATTGATTTCGGGCAGATACAGACGGCGTCCGAAAACCGTCTCCACAAAGCCGCGCTCACGAGCCTGCTCGCGTGTTCCATCCATGAACGCTTTCACGCCGGGATAACGTTCGAAATACAGATCGACGTATTCCTGTGCTTCGCCTCTTGTCGTTCCAAGTTGTCTTGCAAGCCCAAACGCCGACATGCCGTACATCAGGCCGAAATTGATCGCTTTTGCCGAACGCCGATGATCGGCCGTTACCTCATCCGGATCGAGTTCGAATACCTCCGCTGCCGTGGCCTGATGAATGTCACGATCCGCTGCAAAGGCCTTCAGCAGCCCCTTGTCGCCGGAAAGATGCGCCATGATGCGCAACTCGATCTGGGAGTAGTCTGCCGCCAGCAGCACGAAATCGGGTGGTGCGACAAAAGCCTGCCTGATGCGCCGGCCTTCCGGCGTGCGAATCGGGATGTTTTGAAGATTCGGGTCTGTCGATGAGAGCCTCCCGGTCGCCGCGACGGCTTGGTGATAGGAAGTATGAACACGGCCCGTCGCTTCTGATATCTGTTGAGGCAGCTTGTCGGTGTAGGTGCTCTTCAGTTTGCTCACACCTCGGTATTGGAGAATGACCTGCGGTAGCTCATATTCGTCGGCGAGTTCCTGCAATACATCCTCGGCAGTCGACGGCTGGCCTTTCGGGGTCTTTCGAATGACCGGCAGGCCCTGGTCTTCGAACAGAATCTGCTGAAGTTGTTTGGGCGAGCCGAGATTGAATGGGCCGCCCGCAAGCTCGTGGGCTTTTTCCTCGAGCTCGAGCATCGACTTGGCCAGTTCGCCGCTCTGCTTCTTCAGCATTTTCCTGTCGATCAGTACGCCGCTCTCCTCCATGCCGAGGAGAACCTGCACCAGCGGCTGCTCGATATCCTCGTACACTTTCTTGAGCGATTCTGTTTTGTTGAGCTCTCCCCAAAGGTGCTCGTGCAACTGCAGGGTGATATCGGCGTCTTCGGCCGCATAAGGAGACGCCTGCTCGAGATCTATCTGGTTGAACGTAAGTTGCCTGGCTCCCTTTCCCGCAACGTCCTCGTAGTGGATCGTGCTGACATTGAGATACTTGCCCGCAACTGAATCCATGTCATGTCGCGTGGCGACGCTATTCAAAACATAAGACTCGAGCATCGAGTCGTATTGCATGCCGCGGAGGGCAATTGCATAGCGCGCAAATATGTGCGCGTCATACTTCAGGTGATGGCCGACTTTTTTCTTTGCAGGGTCCTCGAGAAAATCCTTCATCGCGGCCAGCACATCGTCTCGAGGCAGCTGCTCCGGCGCACCCGGGTAGTCGTGGCCCACCGGGATGTAGGCGGCCTCGCCTTTTTTGACCGCAAGAGAGATACCGACGATCTCGGCCTGCATGTAGTCGAGACTCGTGGTTTCGGTGTCGACGGCAACGAGCGATGCCTTGTCGATTTTCTTTAGCCAGGCGTTGAACTCGGTGCGCTTCAGTACGGTCTGATAATCGCCCGCAGGCGCTTTCGCGGGCTCGGCGCTTTCCTGGCCGTCACCCTGCTGCTCGTCGAGCTGGCGAAGGAGGGATCGAAGTTCCAGGCGCCCGTAAAGCGCTCGCAACGATGGCAGGTCGGGTTCGCCACGCTTGAGATCTTTGGGTTTCTTGTCGAGCTCGACGTCCTGCTTGATCGTAGCCAGTTTCTGTGACAATTCGAGCTGATCGAAGTTTTCGCGCAGGCTTTCGCCGACCTTGCCACCGATGTCTTCCGCATTCTTAACGATCTCGGCAACGCTGCCGTACTGGCTGAGCCATTTTGCCGCAGTCTTCGGCCCGACCTTCGGTATGCCCGGTATGTTGTCGGACTTGTCTCCGACAAGTGCCAGATAGTCGATGATCTGCTCCGGGAAGACATCGAATTTCTTCTTTACGCCGGCCCGGTCGAGAACCGTTCCACTCATTGTATTAATAAGGGTGATCTTGTCCTCGACGAGTTGCGCCATGTCTTTGTCGCCCGTCGAGACGAGCACATCCATGCCACCTTCGACGGCCTTTTGGCAGAGAGTCCCTATGACGTCGTCCGCCTCGACGCCTTCTATCCGTAACAGCGGCAGTCCCATCGCCGGGACAGCTTCCAGCAGAGGATCGATCTGTAGCCGAAGTTCATCGGGCATGGGCTCGCGCGTCGCTTTGTACTCCTCGAACATTTCATCGCGAAAGGTCTTGCCCGGGGCATCGAATACGACGGCGATGTGTTCGGTCGGCTGCTCCTTGATCATCTTGTTGATCATATTCAGCACACCATGAACGGCGCCGGTCGGATCGCCTCGCGAATTGCTGAGGCGGGGCAGGGCATAAAATGCCCGGTAAAGGTAGGAGGACCCGTCGATCAGGACGAGATTGTCATCAGCCATTTGATAGACCTAGTTATCTTGTTGTGACGATTCTTCTTCGTCTTCTTCGTCTTTTTCGTCTTCCTCGGTCTGGCCTTCATTCTGACGCGGCACATCCGTCTTGATCTCACTCGGATCGCCCGGTAAATACAGTGGCCCCTTCTGACCGCAGCCCGTCGCGAACAAAAGGGCAAGAATCAAGCTTGGAAAAAATCGGCTGTTCATGAATGTCACCGTCCGGTCATGGTGCCGGCAATATAGCAGGTCATTTATTGTAACGCTTGGCGACGCGACGATAGGCTTCACGAAACGGTATGCCTTCGGCGCTGACGAGTTCGTTTGCCTGGGTGGCCGCGTTGATACTCTCGTCGAGCTCGATATTTTCGGCTTTGAAGTTCAGCCCTTGCAGCACATAGGCCATGATATCCACGCAGTCGACGGCGAGATCGATAGCACGAAACATTGGCGCTTTGAGCCTTTGTAAGTCGCGTTGATAGCCGGAGGGCAGTTTTGCCGTAATCATCAGGCACTCATCGAGGCATGCCTGCGCCGTGGCGCCCGATCCGCGAATCAGTTCGAGGACATCCGGGTTGCGCTTTTGCGGCATGATCGACGATCCGGTGGTTACCTCGGCTGCAAGTTCGATGTACGCGAACTCCTGGGTGTAGAAAAGAAGCAGGTCACTGGCGAGCCGCCCGAGGTCCTGCACGAGCAGCGTCAGCTCGAACAACAGGCCGGACTCGGCTTTGCCGCGAGACAACTGGACAGCCGTGACGGGTTCCTGCGTCTCGGCGAAGTTGAGTTTTGAAGTCGTCTTTTGCCGGTCGATTGCGAGCCCGGGTGTGCCATAGCCCGCGGCGCTGCCGAGCGGATTCTTGTCGAATCGCCGGCGCGCCGCCTGAAGCCCGGCTTCGTCGTCCGTGAATGCCTCTGCAAAACCGCCGCACCAGAGGGCAACCGAAGATGGCATAGCGTGTTGCATATGCGTGTAACCGGGGATCGATGTCCCGCCGTCGCGGTCCGCGAGCCTGGAAAGCGCCTGCAAAAGTTCGGCGACGCTCCCGGTTACGGCATCAGTCGCATCGAGGGCATAGAGGCGAAGCGCAGCAAGAACCTGATCGTTTCTCGATCGGCCGAGATGCAGCCTGCCACCGGCCGAGCCGATGAGTTCCGTCAGGCGGGACTCAAGAGCCGTGTGTACATCCTCGTCCTCGAGAGAAATAGACCACTCGCCGTCAGCAAAGGACTCCTCGAGTTTCCTTAAACCGCCGCAAATCGCGTCGCAGTCTTCGCTGGAAATCAGGTCCTGCTCGGCAAGCATCTCGGCGTGCGCCACGGAAGCAAGAGCATCGTAGGGAACGAGGCGGGCATCGAGCAGGTGGTCCTCGCCGGCTGTAAATGCGAGCACTCGCTGATCGAGTGGCAGTCCTTTTTCCCAAAGCCGTGTCACTGGTCCTGACCGGCCGAGGCCGCCTCCGCCGGAGTCAATGCCGCGATATCGTTGACGACCAGAGTGCCTTTGCCCTCATTCGTAAACACTTCTAGGAGAATACTGTCCGCAGCTTTGTAAGAGATGATGTGCACGCGATTGACGCCGTTGGCCAGGGCGAAGTCGATGGCAGCCGCTTTCGGCAGCATGCCACGGGTAAGTTTTCCGTCTTTGCGAAGCTTCTCCAATGCAGAGCGGTCGACGTAGGAAATGAGCGAATGCGGGTCGTCCGCATCTTCGAGAATTCCGGGCGCGCCCGTTGCCAGGATCAGTTTCTCGGCATCGAGTTCCGCCGCGATTGCCGCGGCGACCGTGTCGGCATTGATGTTCAGGACATTGCCCGACGAGTCGCATGACAGGGGACTGACGACCGGCATCAGGCCATTATCGAGTTGCTTGCGCAGGACGTCTGCTTCGACCGAATCGATGTCGCCGACATGCCCATAGTCGATCGGGCTCTCGCCTTCCCTCTCGACAGGCGGACGCCGGTGAGCGCGTATCAGACCTGCATCGACTCCACTGATGCCGACGGCCGGGATTTCGAGGTCCCGGCACGCGGCAAGAACACGCGTGTTTATCTGGCCGTTCAGGACCATCGTCGCGACATCGAGCGAAGGCCCGTCGGTCACCCTGCGGCCATCGACGATCTTCGTATCGAGACCCAGATCGCTTGCGAGTTTGGTGGACTGTGGCCCGCCACCGTGAACGAGCACGACACGGATGCCGACCTGATAAAGAATGCCGACCTGTTCCATGAGCGCTCGTGTATCGGCGGCTTCTGCGAAAAGCTCGCCACCGACTTTGAGTACGAAGACCTTGCCTTTGAACAGGCGAATGTACGGCGCTGCGTGTTTGAGCGCGGATACGACGATCGCTCTGTCGCTGGAGTTGCTCACTAGCTGTTACCCAACATCTGGTGAAGCACGGCCATCTGCGCCAGCATGCGATTACGGGCTTCGTGGATGACAACGCTTCGGGGGCCGTCGAGCACCCGCTCGCTGACGACGACGCCGCGGCGTACCGGCAGGCAGTGCATGAAGCGGCAGTCGCTCTGTGCAACCTCGAACCAGGGCTCATCGACGCACCAGTGATCGAGTTCGCGTCGCAGTTCCTGGTCGGCCACCCTGTCACCGTAATGCTTCATCGAGGACCAGGACTTGGCATAGATTATGTGGGCGCCGTCCATCGCCAGTGTGCGATCGCTGGTCTCGCGTACGGAGCCGCCTGAGGCCGCGGCCGCGTTTTTCGCCTTGTCCATGATGGAATCCGGAAGTTCGAAGCCTTCGGGGCGCAGCACGGTTACGTCCATGCCCCGCATCGCGGCCATATGAACGGCTGCAGCTGGCACGGCCAGTGGCAGAGCCTTTGGATGATAAGCCCAGCTCAGGACGAACTTGCCGCCATTGGCCGGAACGCCGAGGTCATCCATGGTTTTCCAGTCGGCCAGGCTCTGGCAAGGATGATTCGTTGCAGACTCCATATTGATGTATGGGGTGTCGATCAAACTTGTCAAAGCGGAGAACTCGGTCTCCGCAAGATCGTGCTCGAGGTTACGCCGCTCGGCGAATGCCCTTATGCCGATCGCATCGCCATAGGAAGCGATCACCGGCACCGCTTCGCGTATGTGTTCGGCCGCGGCGCCGTCCATGACGATACCGGGACGCGTTTCCAGACCATGTATCGACATGTCGGGACTGATAACAAATGCCCCACCGCCCAACCTCGTCATCGCCGCCTGGAAAGAGGCCAGTGTTCTCAGGGAAGGACTCAGGAACAACAGCGACAGGACCTTCCCGCTGAGCGCGTCGGGCTCCGGCTTCTCGTCGAGCCGGGTCGCCAGCTCGAGTAACGCCGAAATTTCTTCGCTCGAAAATTCGGCGAGATCATTAAATGCCTTCATCATTATTCCTTTGAGTCCTGGCTCCGATTTCGCAAAGTTTGTCCGCCAGCCGCGTGACGTGCTCCGCCTGCAACACGAGCGGTGGCAGCAGTCTGAGTACATTGGGGTCGCCGCTGGTGCCTGTGAGAATGTCGTGTTCGAGAAGCGCCGCGCGCACCTCGCTCGCCGGTCGGTCACAGATGAGCCCGAGCAGGAGTCCCATGCCCTGTACCGACTGCACGGGTCCGACGACGCATTGTTCGCGAATCTCGGTCTCGCGCTGTCGAACATTCGCAAGCAGGTTCTCGGTATTGATCGCTTCAATGACGGCGACGATGGCTGCCGCGGCAATCGGCCCGCCGCCGAATGTCGAGCCGAGAGTCCCGACGCCGATTGTACCGGAGAGACTTTCGGTGCAGAGCATTGCGCCACAGGGAATGCCGCCACCGAGCCCCTTGGCGGCGGTAAGGAGATCGGGTTTGACCTCAAATGCCTCGCTTGCAAAAAAGTGGCCGGAGCGCCCCATGCCACATTGCACTTCGTCGGCAATCAGGAGTGCGCCGGCTTTCGATGTCGATTCGCGCAAGGCTGTTACAAACCCGGGAGAAAGATCGTACGCGCCGGCGACGCCCTGCACGGGTTCGAAGATCACGGCTGCAACGCTTTCGTCGATCATCGATGTGGCGGCAGCGACATCGTTACGCGGTATGAAATCCACATCGAAAGGCAGGCGTGGAAATCCGTACCAGCTTTGCGTCGCATTCCAGGTTACTGCGCCCGCTGCCGCTGTGCGTCCGTGAAAACCATGCGTCAGCGCGAGTACTTTCATTCGACCGGTCGAAGTTAAAGCAACTTTTAGCGCATTCTCGTTTGCTTCTGCTCCGCTGTTGACGAAAAAAGCCCTCGTGAGATTCTTCGGGGCGATCGCGACAAGCTGTTCCGCGGCAGACGCGCGGACATCGAGCGCAACGGCATTGCTTTGAAAAACCAAACGCTCGCTTTGTTCGCAAATTGCCTTTACGAGGCGTGGATGACCATGCCCGAGCGCCGCGACGGCGTGCCCGCCCCAGAAATCCAGAATATGCCTGCCATCGGATGTCACCAGGTCGCAGCCATCGGCACCGCTCGGCACGAACGGCAATTGACCGTAAACCTGCAGCGTTGCGGCAGCTTCTCGCGCCAGCGGATCCATGCTGCTCACGTCCACGCCGGTGATGCTGCTGTCAGGCCCGTGGTCTCCGGCAGCGACCACAGACGGTTCATCCACTGTACCGCGCCGCCCGCGGCGCCTTTGACGAGATTGTCGATCACGCTCATGA